>RRZU012487017.1_pt1 | contig 17303 bp, 14 predicted proteins | sample 2165561 | NCBI WGS metagenome assembly RRZU01 (sample SAMN10456909, study PRJNA506462) | wastewater metagenome | isolation source: wastewater sludge | place: USA: Moscow, Idaho | reverse complement strand
GCAGAGGGGCTTCGGCAGGCTCAGGCCTCCCGTCCGCCGGTTTCGTCTTGCGTTCCGGTTCAGGCAGCCAGTGAAGCGCTTCCTCCAGATAGGGCCGGACTCCCGTCGTGGGTGTGGTTGGTCGGCCGTGCGCGACGACCTTATCCGCCGGGAGATGGGCGTTTCCGAACGGCAGCGTGACGACAAAGGTGCTACCTTGGTCAACCTGGCTGTGGACCCGGACGGTTCCTCCGTGGAGCTGGAGCAACTCCTGGACCAGCGCCAAGCCGATGCCGCTTCCTTCATAAGTCCGGCTGCGCATATCCTGCACGCGATAAAAACGTTCGAAGAGCCTCGGGAGGGCCTCCGGTGGAATGCCGACGCCGGTATCCTGGACGCGTAGTTCCACCCCGCCCGTCTGCGCATGCAGTGAGAGCGTGATGTCACCCTGAAAGGTGAATTTGAAGGCGTTGCTGAGCAGGTTCAGAACGATCTTCTCCCACATGTCATGATCGACATACACCGGATCACGCAATGGCGGGCAGTCGATACGGAATACCAATCCTGCCTGTTCCACGGCCGATCTGAACTGGCTTGCGAGATCGGTGCTATAGGCTGCCAGATCGGTCGGTTCATAGCGCGCCTCAACGCGGCCTGCTTCCAGTCGCGAGAATTCCAACAGCGTGTTGACCAGTTTCAACAGCCGCAGACTGTTGCGATGCGCCACTTCGAGGCGGGGCGCATGGGGACGCTCACGCAGTTCCTCCTCCAGCGGCCCGAGCATGAGGGTGAGCGGTGTTCGAAATTCGTGACTGACATTGCTGAAGAACGCGGTCTTGGCGCGATCGAGTTCGGTCAGGGCTTCCGCCCGGCGTTTTTCGGAAGTGTAGGCCTCCGCATTAGTAAGGGCTCCTGCGATGTGAGACTCGACCATGGTGAAGAACGAGCGGTAGTCGTCGTCCAGCGGCCGGCGGGGGTTGATCCCTGCCACCAGTATGACGGCACGGCCATCCCAGCGTACCGTGCTGAGCGGCAGGAGGAGGGCTTGCCCGGTCGGTTCCGACCAGGACCCGCCGGGCAGTGGCCCGAAGCGGTCGCCTACGTCGTCGACGATAACCGGAACGCCTTCTTGGAGAGGGGCTGACAGCGGCCACCCGGAATCAGGCTCCTCCGGCGTGAGGCTCACGGTCTGTTGCCGAGCCGGATTTTCCGGAGGCAGTCCCGTGGAAGCGATTAAGTGTGCGTGCCGACGATCCCGGTCGATATGGTAGAGGAGCGCAAAGGGAACGTCGGTTTGATCGGTAGCGAGCGCTTCCATGGCCAGATTGCAGGCATCTTCCTGGCTATGGGCGAACCCTGACCGGGAGGCCAGTTCACGCAGGAGGCGCATGCGCCGGTCGTTTAAGACCCGATAGGTGGTTTCCTGGACGATATTCAGGATGCCCTCGACTGCGCCGTTTTGTCCGCGAATGGGGTTGAAGCTATAGTCGAAATAACATTCCTCGGTATAGCCGAACCGTTGCATGGGCAAGAGTTCGTCGCCTCGCCAGACGGCTTGACCGGTAGTCTGGACGCTATGGAGAAGGGGACTGATGGTGTCCCACAACTCAGGCCACACCTCGTGGGCCGCGCGACCGAGCGCCCAAGGGTGCTTATCGCCAAGGATAGGCCGCCAGGCGTCGTTATAGAGGAGCCAGCCTTCCGACCCCCAGTAGATGGCCATGGGATATTGCGCCGTCAGACAGACACCGAGGGTGGACACGAGTGCGGCGGGCCAATTCTCGATCGGCCCAAGCGGGGTCCGGCGCCAATCGAATGCCCGGATCCGGCCACCCATCTCACTGCCGGTCAACCAACTGAAGGTTTCGCTCGCATTCATCTGCCGGTCAATCGCATCGGGGGTGAATGATGACTCTGTGTGCCAGGTCATGGACGGACTCTAGGGGCCAAGACGCAACATGCACAATGCGCATGGGTAGTAGCACCTTGAGCCAGGTCGCCCCACTAGTGAAACCCCTAGTTCGACACCGGCGTGTATGACACCGTACCTTATTTTGCGGGGAAAGGGGGGGGAATCTCAGGCGCCGTGGTGTCCATCACCCGGACAGCCTGTTGGCGATCATCGAGTTTGAGGGTGACACGTTGACCCACGGACAAATTGAGAAAGAGTTCCGGTTTTGGGATTTGAAAAGCCACTTCCCGACCAAGATCGGTCTTGAGCAGTCCCTGTTTCGCGATCAAATCCACTTTTTCCAACACCCCGGACACGGTGTTCTGTGGATCTGTCGCCGGATCCACCATGAGATAAGCATGCGGAGTATTTGCTGGATGGGGCGGCAGCACCGGTTTCGGATCGGGTGGAAGCGGAACGGGGTCGGACGGTTTCGGTGGAACGGTCGGCCCGGGACCGGGATGCGGAATCGGAGCCGGCGCCTCGTTCCATGAAGGACTCCACCCCGTCAGCAAGGCTCCACTTACCAGGCCGACTCCGATGATGGTGCGTAACATGATGACCTCCTTTCCCCGGTTACTGGCGACTGACGATCAAATGCGGGGCGGCTAGGCCGTACCACCGGAGGAACTCGGGACTGTTTCCATCACCATCTTATGGCATTCTACAGCGCAACGGCGGCAGGCTGTCGCGCATTCTCCACACAGGGCATGATGCGGCGCATGTTGCTCACAGACTCCCGCACAGACCTCACAAATTTCGGCGCACAACGCGCAAAGCTGGACAGCAAAGGCCGAAGTGCGGCCCATCCACTGGGCTGCAAGGAGGCAGATATCGGAACAATCCCGGCAGAGCCTGATGCATCGTGTCATCAGATTTGCCTCTCCCCCTTCATGAGACATGCCGATCATATCGTCCCCGCAGGTGTTGCACATGCGAGCGCAATCCAAACAGGCTTGAATACATTCGAACCGGTGCTGCGCGATGGAATGGTTTGATGCCGCGATCGTCATAGGCCGTCCTCCAGTTCAGATTGACAAGTTCATTCTAACGTTCCACGATTCAAGAGGTACTAGGGAAACCTCTCGACACATCCCGATAGCCGCTCGAATGAAGCCGATCGAACAGCTAGGGGTATGACCAGCTGGGCATCCTGCGTGGTCTGAGTTAAAGTGACTGCGCGCATCGCCTGTGAGACCGACTGCGCGTGGAACGACTGTGACCGTGGATGCGGGAGGGTGTTGCATGGAGCGAGCCGAAGTTTTGAAGGCATGTCAGGCGCAGGAACAGACACCGCAGCCGTTTTTAGTGCGAGGCCGCACTTGTTGGCGTGTGGAACGAAGCGATCGATGCGGATTCTTGATCGATGGGGAAGCGTATTTCAAGACGTTTCGGGATGTGGCATTGCACGCCAAACATTCCATCATGATTGTCGGATGGGATCTCGATACGCAGATCGAATTAGTCAGGGGTCCGGCAGAGCCGTCCGAATTTCCGTCGAAACTCGGGGAGTTTGTGTCGGCGCTCCTACGGCGTAAGCGGAAGCTGAGAGTCCATGTGCTCAATTGGGACTTCGCCATGATCTACGCTCTGGAGCGTGAATGGATGCCGACGGCCCAGACGGGCTGGAGCGGCCACCGTCGGCTCTCCTATCAGGTGGATGGGCAGCATCCTATCGGCGCCTCGCATCACCAGAAGCTTGTGGTCATCGACGACACGATTGCTTTTGTCGGAGGGCTGGATTTGACGAAATCCCGATGGGATACCCCTGCGCATGCTTGCCAGGATCCCCTTCGGGTCGACGCGGACGGGCAACCCTATGCGCCGTTTCACGATGTTCAGATGATGGTGTCGGGTGAGGCGGCCGCTGCCTTGGGTGAGTTGGCTCGTGACCGATGGTTTAACGCGACGGGACGGCGACTTCCCCTTGCCATTCAACGACCAGTGGAGGAGCTCTGGCCGGTCGCCCTCGTGCCGGACGTGGAACCGTGCGGCGTCGGTATCATGCGCACCCAGCCTGCCTATGCGGGGCAACCTGAGGTCCGGGAGATCGAACTGGCCTATCTGGAAGGAATCAAGCGCGCTCGCCGCTCTATTTATATCGAGTCGCAGTATTTTACGTCCAATGCGATCAGTCGGGCCCTGGCGGCCCGGCTCATGGAGCAGGATGGTCCGGAAGTCGTGTTGGTTCTTCGTCACAGTTGCGACGGATGGTTGGAACGCCAGACGATGGATGCGCTCCGTTCCCGTATCCTGCATGAGCTGGAACTTGCCGACCATTATGGACGTCTGCGCATCTACGCGCCTACCGTGCCGGGCACGCAGGGCAGGGACATGGTGGCGGTGCACAGCAAGTTGCTCATCGTTGACGAAGATTTTGTTTGCCTGGGGTCGGCCAATGTGTCGAATCGTTCGATGGGATTCGATACGGAGTGTAATCTCGCGATCGAATCCGGCGGGACCTCCCGGCTCCAGGCGGTGATTGCGAGATTGCGCAATGGATTGATCGGGGAACATCTCGGCGTCGAGCCTGAGCTGGTGGCTGAGCATGTCCAGCGGCTGGATTCCCTGGGGCCTGCGATCGATCACCTGCGGGGCGGCGATCGAAGCCTGGAAGATGGATGCTTCGACAAGAGCCCCGCCGAAGCCATTTCAATCCCGGAACAACTCCTGATCGACCCCGAACGTCCCATGGCCGCGGATGAGGTGTTGGGGGCCGTGGTTCAACATCGGGAGCGGGCACATGTGGGGCGCCGGGTGTTCCTTGGATATACGGTGCTGCTCCTGCTGGGCCTCTTGGCGGCTGCGTGGCGTTGGAGCCCTCTGAGTGAGTGGATGAATGTGAACGACCTGGTCGATGCCGTGCGGGCCCTCGGCCAGGGACCTACCGGTTCGCTCGTCATGCTGGGCGGTTTCCTGGTGGGTGGTTTTCTCGCGGTTCCTATCACGGTGTTGATTGTGGTGACGATTCTGGCGTTCGGCCCGCTGGTCGGTGCGCCATCCGCCCTGGCCGGCGCGCTCCTAAGCGCGGTGACCATTTTTGGCCTGGGTCGGGCCTTGGGTAGATATCGAGTGCAGCGTTTTGCCGGCCGTCGAGTGGCGCATTTGAGCCGCCGGATTGCCCAAAGAGGATTCTGGGCGATTCTGATCGTCAGGCTCCTGCCTATCGCGCCCTTTTCCATGGTCAATCTGGTTGCCGGGGCGACCTCGCTGTCGCTCCGCGATTTTCTGCTGGGGACGGCGCTCGGCATGAGCCCCGGAATTGTGCTGATGTCGGCGTTCGTCGACCGTTTGGCGGAAGCCCTTCGCAATCCGAGTCCCGTCACCTTTGGCGTGCTGGGCCTGCTCATGGCTGCGGCATGGAGTGTCGCCTGGTACGTGTCGCGGCGGTTACAGGTCAGGGACACCCCACCGGATGTCGGCGACGTTCAGCAGGTGGCGCCGGCCGCCTGAGGCCGTGTGAATAGGAGCACGATGCGTCTGCGGGTAGCCTCCTACAATATCCATCGCGCTATCGGACGGGACGGGCGATATGAGCCCGGTCGCATCCTGCGTGTCGCGCAAGAACTCAACGCGGACATCATTGCGTTGCAGGAAGTTGATTTTCCAAGGCAGGACCACGCTCCTATTGCGCCGTGGCTGGCGCAGAAAACCGGGATGATAGCCATCGGCGGACCTGTGTGGTCACGGGAAGGTGTGGGGTATGGCAACGCGCTGCTGAGCCGGTACCCGGTGGATCGGGTACGGCGATGGGATCTCTCAGTGGGTCGGCACGAACCGAGGGGCGCGCTGGATGTCGAGCTCACAATCTGCGGCCGAACGGTTCACGTGCTCAATACCCACCTGGGACTGTGGCCTCGCGAACGGCCGCAACAAGCGGATCGATTGTTGGAACTCCTGGCACTCAGCCGGCGTGATCTCACTATTTTGATGGGAGACCTGAATGAGTGGCACGGATGGGGAAAATCCTTGCGCGGGTTGCGTCGGGTGTTCGGTTCCCCGGCTGCTCCGGTCACCTTTCCCGCTCGATGGCCGGTGTTGGCGCTGGACCGGATCTGGATCTTTCCCGCTCAGGCGCTACTCACAGTGGAAGCGCACGATACTCCCCGGAGCCGACTGGCCTCGGACCATCTGCCGGTCAAGGCCGATATTTACCTTCCTTGAGACGTGAACCGTGAGGCGTAAAATGTGGGGCGCAAAACGTGACACGTCGCCACTTTTCCCGGGCTGTTCCCGCGCAGGTGGCGTCATAATCCGTCGGAGGAAGTGCTCCTGGATACGTTTTACGTCTGCCCGTTCACGTTTCACAGCGAACGGCTTGCCGCAACCTCCGGCGTGACCGCATGGCCACCGCTCAGTTTCGAAAAACGAACCGAGCAGGAAGGGCAGTAGGTATGGGTCAACCGGTAGTCCCCGCTGGTCAGATGATGGGTGTGGAGATAGGCGTCCAACGTTCCCCATCCCGGTTCTCTCTCATCACGTCGTGAATCGTCTCGCACATTGTTGCAACCGCAGCAAATGGGAATGAACCGTGGCGTTGTCATGGCTACACCTCCAGGGTTGAGGGTGTTGAACGGATTCTTTAGCAGCATACGTGACGCCCCCGGGCCGGTCCACTAGGAGTAGCCCTAGTCCGTACACAAGGGTCGTCACTCGCGTCGATAACTAGGGCTTCCACGAGCTAGCCCCGTTCGATATGCATGATAGGTTTCCGTAGCAGTATGGAATGTCTCATTGGAAAGGAGCTGAACATGGCACGAGCGGCAGGATTTGTTTCGACGGTTTTCGAAATGCTGAAAGAGGATCACGACAAGGTCAAGAAGCTGTTTGAGGATTTCGAATCGGCGGAGGGACGGGAGCGGGGCGAGATTGCAAAAACGGCGATCCAGGAGCTGGAAATTCATGCCGACCTGGAAGAACGTTTGATTTATCCGGCAATTCGAGCGGAGGTGGATGCAGCGGACATGATGAACGAGGCGATTGAGGAACACCACCTCGTCCATGTGCTCATCGCCGAATTGAAGAAACTCAAACCTGGCGACGAGAAATTTCAGGCCAAGTTCAGCGTTTTAAGTGAACTGGTGAAGCACCATATCGAGGAAGAAGAAGGTGAAATGTTTCCGAAAGCCGAAGAGTGCGACATCGATTGGGAATCGTTGGAGGCCAGTGTCATGAAGCGCAAGGAGACGTTGCTGGCCAAAGCATCCGGTCGAAAAACCGGCACCCGCCCATCCAGGAAAACAATTCGGTAGATGCCGGCGAAGGCCGACCAGGGGAGGACTGTGCCATGCCCAAAGATCGTTCCAAGCGGGAGAATGAGAAAACCGCTGCCCTTGACAGCGCGCGGGAGAAGTCCGGCGATCACTTTCTGACCACCGATCAAGGCCTGCGCATCAACGATGATCAGAACAGCCTCAAGGCGGGGGCTCGCGGCCCGACATTGCTGGAAGATTTCATCCTACGGGAAAAAATCACGCATTTCGACCATGAGCGTATTCCCGAGAGGGTGGTGCATGCCAGGGGCGCCGCCGCGCACGGCTATTTCCAAGTGTATAAGTCGCTCGCATCGCTGACGAGGGCAAAATTTTTACAGGACCCGCAGGTCAAGACCCCGGTCTTTGTGCGTTTTTCGACCGTCGCCGGGTCCCGAGGTTCCAGTGATCTGGCGCGGGATGCGCGCGGCTTCGCCGTGAAGTTTTACACGGAGGAAGGGAATTACGACCTGGTGGGCAACAACATCCCGGTCTTCTTCATCCAGGATGCGGTGAAATTCCCGGATCTGGTCCATGCCGTGAAACCGGAACCTCATCATGAGATGCCGCAGGCGGCCTCGGCGCATGACACGTTCTGGGACTTTATCTCCCTGATGCCGGAATCCATGCACATGATCATGTGGGTCATGTCGGATCGGGCCATCCCCCGGAGTTTCCGCATGATGGAAGGCTTCGGGGTGCATACCTTTCGCTTCGTGAATGCCAAGGGCGTCGGACGGTTCGTGAAATTTCACTGGAAGCCGCTCCTCGGTGTACATTCACTCTTGTGGGATGAGGCGCAGAAAATTTCCGGCTTGGATCCCGATTTTCACCGGCGTGATTTGTGGGAGGCGATCGAGGCGGGGCAGTACCCGGAATGGGAGCTCGGGGTGCAGATTGTGGAGGAGAAGGACGAACAGAAGTTCGACTTCGATCTTCTGGATCCGACGAAGCTCATTCCCGAGGAACTGGTGCCGGTGGTTCGAATCGGCAAGATGACGCTCGATCGGAATCCGGATAATTTTTTTGCCGAAACCGAACAGGTGGCGTTCCATCCCGGCCACCTCGTTCCCGGCATCGATTTCACGAACGATCCGCTGTTACAAGGTCGACTCTTCTCATATACGGACACTCAACTCATTCGACTGGGCGGACCGAACTTCCATGAGATTCCCATCAATCGACCGCTGGCGCCGTTGCATAACAATCAACGCGACGGCCATATGCGGCAGACGATCAATTCCGGGCCGGTGAGTTACCAACCGAACACATTGGGGGGTGGTTGTCCCATGCAGGCCAAGGCGGATATGGGCGGGTTCCTGAGTTATGCCGAACGGCTGCCCGGCAGCAAAGTGCGAGAACGGAGCAAGAGCTTTTTCGACCATTTCAGTCAGGCTGCGCTGTTTTGGCGAAGTCAGTCTGAACCGGAGCAAGAGCATTTGGTGCAGGCGTTGCAGTTTGAACTAGGCAAGGTCGAGAACCTCCCGATTCGGGAACGAATGGTCGGCATGCTGTCCCAGATCGACAAGGGCCTGGCTGGGCGGGTCGCGGAGGGCTTGGGTATGCCGGTGAAGAGGATCGAGGGGCTCCTCAATTTGAGTATCCCCGCCGACGGTGATCCGAAGGACTTTCAACCCAAGCGCGCTGTGACTTCGCTGGACAAGTCTGCGGCGCTGAGCATGGTGTTGGCTCCAAAGGAAGGCATTCAAACCAGAAAGGTGGCGATTCTGGTTGCCGATGGAGTCGATGGCGAGGCGGTCAAGGGAATGCAGATGGCCTTGGTCGCCGCCGGAGGGCAGGGCAAGATTGTGGCGACCCGTTCGGGAAGCCTCAAGGCTGCGAACGGAAGTGAGCTGAAGATCGATTTCAGCCTGTTGACGACGGGATCGGTGTTATTCGATGCGGTCTACATTCCAGGCGGTGAACAAAGCGTCAGCGCATTGTTGCGAACCCCCAAAGCGAGAACGTTCGTTCAGGACGCCTACCTGCATTGCAAGGCGATTGCCGCGACGGGGAAGGGGGTTGCCTTTTTTGAAGCGGCGGTCGGGGCAGCCTACCCGGAGGCGGAACATGGAAGCAAAACCAGACAGACGCCCAAAGACTGGTCGCAGGATTCAGGAATCGTTCTGGCGCCGGACTCTTCGCCCAAGCAGATCGCAGCCCGCTTCATAAAGGCTATCGAGATGCATCGCCATTGGGCCAGAGAAATTAGACTCGCCAGTCCCTCATGACGTGAAATGTGATCTAAACGTGAGACTGGTTGTACTGAGGGGAGCCGCCGTCCACACCGTGATGGTGTGGGCGGCGGCTTGCTATTCACGCATTACTGAACGGTGATCGAGCCATGGGTGTTAGCCATACTGGTCTTGGTTTCGTCCGCCGGTCGTACGGAATACTTCACGGTGCCGATCCGGCTAAAACAGAGACCAGCGGTCTCATTGCTCGATAAGGTCGTGGAGTTGTCTACGCCCATTCCCATCGCCTTGGAAAATCCGTTCCGGCAGGAGACGTTGTGTTCCAGCGGTTCATCGATCGTCACGGTGACGGAGTCTTGTCTCTGATTGATCCATCGAACCTCGTCGCCCGCCCGTACCGTTAAGGCATCGGGGACGATCGTTTCCTTGATGACGATGTTCTTGACCATACCGGTCTTCGTGCCTGCCTCCATTTCTGAGCGGGTTTTCGACGCGGTCGGTGAGTTGGAGCAGGCAGCCAGTGAAACAAGCGCCAGTGCGAGCAGCGAATGCAGTGCGGTCTTCATCGATTTCCTCCTTGGTAAGATGAACATGGTGTTGCAGGAATGCCGTCCTTGCAGGATTTTGCAGGTCATCGCATTCGATACTCACAGTACCGAGGCCTGGTACGCGACCGTACTCGGGAGACCCCCAGTATGCGTGCGAGGCCTGACTGGTTATTGATGGAAAAGAACAGATGCAAGCGAGAGCTGCTTATGTACCGCCTTCAGGGGGTCGGCCAACGATGAAAAGGACGCATATGTGGGGGACGGTACGAACTGCGGCGCTCTGCCTGCTGTCGATGGTTGTTCTGCTGAGCGGTTGCGCGCTTACCTTTGGGTATCGGCATGTCGATTGGATGATCAGCTGGCAATTGGATCACTACTTGGATCTCACGGCAGGCCAGCGCCGGGATGTCACGGCCCGCTTAAAACCACTCCTCGCACGGCACAGGACCGAGGCGATCCCACAGTACGAACAATTCTTGAAAGAGTTGCAGCAACGGGTGAGCCGAGGGCTTACCCGTGAAGACCTGGAGTGGATGTACGCGTCCTACGACCGGTTTCGAGAGGATTTGTTCGAGCGAGCTGTGCCGGACGGCAGCGCATTATTAATGACCGTCAGCGAGCGGCAGGTTCGAAATCTGGAGGACGTGTTTCGTAAAGAGGAACACAAGTTCGTGCGCACGCTGCAAGGATCAACTTCAAAACGTCTCGAAGAGCGCACAAGGAAAATGCTGGCCATGGCCGAAGATTGGCTGGGCCCTTTGAATGCCGATCAGGTGGCGCGACTCAGCCCATTCACGAAAGCCCTTCCCGACACCCAACCTGTGAGCTGGCATTATCGCCGGCAGCGCCAGCAGGAACTCTTGACGTTGCTTCGGCGTCCTGCATCGCTTGAAGACATGAGTCGGGAATTACGAATGATATTCGTCCAGGCGGACCAGACCGCGCCGGCCGGCTATCGTGAGCTGGTCGGCGAGTTACGGGCATCCCTGACAGTTCTGCTGTTGGAAACCGACCGCCTGCTGACCGCACAACAGAGGCGTAAGGCGGTAACGTCTATCCAACGTCTCATCGACGACCTGCACGGCCTGTCCCCCGGTTCGTGATCAGAACCCGACGACACCGAACAGCCACAGCACCAGAATCAAACTTATCGGCACTCCCAGAAGCCATAAAAGGATCGGCATGGTATCGTCTCCTCTTGCGATAATGGGTTAAAAAGGAAGGAAGCGGGGCTGTTCTCGTGTCGCCGATTTCCTTCCGTATCGTGGACATTAGCCAGGGATACATGTCCGCGGCTGTTTTTACCATGCCGCAGGACCGGGAACTTCGCTACTAGGCGATCCCCTGGCGGTGCGGGCGACAGTGTGCCAGGTCAAGAAGTATGTTCATCCCCGCCTGCTGGAACCGTGTACCGTTCTTCGATCGCGCTGCGGATCAGTTGCCGGCTCTCTTCTGCGGGCATATGAGCCTGCTGTTCCACGTCGTGTACGCGCTGCGCAAGCGCCTCATCCTTGATAACCTGCTTGATCCAGGTCGAATAATCGTGAGAGCGGAGGTGATGTATCCATGTTGCCTGGTCGACACCTTCGCCGAGCTGCATAAAGAGCAGTAAATTGTGAGCCCGAAGATTGAGCTGTCCGGCCGGCCCTCGAAAGTAAAAACTTTGCTCCGGAGGCAATTCGCCTTCCGCGTATTTCCGTCGATGCCGGCGGCGTTCGATCGTGCTTGGTGCGATCTCAAGCACGAAAGGCGTCTCCCCGGAGGCGCGATTCCACATAATCGCTCGACCCGGTTGAAGCCGGGCGGCGGTTGCGGCCGGAGCCGGCTGTTGGATCGCAGCACAATATTGCTTCAACGTCTCGTCCGGCGATTTGCCCAGGGCGAACACAATATCCACGGTCTTGAGGATCGAATGTTCGATGTGGTCGGGATGAACGGTGACGTAAATCATGCCGGCTAAATCCTTCATCAGCCCCGGTGCCGTGGGGTTCCCATCGACGGGCAACAGATGATGCGTTTCATCGACCAGCATCCAATGGGGGCGACCCGATTTCGACCGGAGTTCCTGAAGTTTGGGCAACAGGGTGAGAAAAAATGAGGGCCGGTCCTGTAGAGGAAGTCCCACAAGGTTCACGACCACATGGTTGTTCGGATTGGCCAATGCCGTGAGAATTTCGGCGTGACTGGGACCATCCTGTGCAGTTCCGAGGACAATCGCCTGTGGAAAATTCTCGTAGTCCCCCTCCGGATCGATCACACACAATTGATAACCTCGTTCGCCAAGGCGCTCGAGTAGTCCCGTCGCCAGCGTAGACTTTCCGCTGCCGGACGTGCCGGCAAGCAAGAGGTTTTGTCGCGCCGGATGAAAGGTGATGTCGCCTCCGTTCTCCTGTGTGCCGAGCGCAATCCGATGTCGCGCTACCGATCGATCCGCTACCGCCAGATCGTTCTCGACCAGCTCATTGATCAACTCGATGACGCCGTGGCCATGATCGCCGACGGTGGTGCGATCTGCTGTTTCCTTCAACATCGGAACGGCATTCTCCACGGCCACGGCATATTCGGAGTATGTCAGCATGGCATGATCGTTTTCTCCGTCTCCGATCGCAGCAATGTTATGAGGGGACAATTCCAACTGCTTGAGCGCTGCGGTCAGCCCGGTGGCCTTATTGATGCCATGGGATAGCACCATCACTGCGCCCTTGTTGAAGATAATGCGCAGTTCGAGACCGAGATCACGAATGATGTCCAGGATGACCGTCTCATACGGTACCCGGGTCGCAACGATCGAATTCCCGAGGGTGAGATGCTCTACCTTGCGACGTTGGACTTCCTCCAGGAATGCCGATGGAGGAGGAGGGGCAAGCAGCGTGATTTCTTTGGTGGCCGGCCGGTAGAGGACGGCGCCATTTTCCGCCACGACACGTTCGCACAGAGATATCTGGGGAAAAATCTCTAAGATTTCCGGCAAGACCCGTCCGGTGACCAGAATGAGTTTTCGACCCGAGGCCACCAGGCGTTCAATGGCTTGGATGGTGTCCGTGTCGACAGTGCCTGCACTCGCCAATGTTCCATCATAGTCGGCGGCTAGCGCTAAGTAACGCATTCAGTTTCTTCTCCTCTGCCCACGAAGGATTCATCTGTTTGGCATGAGCCACACCCTAACCTGCGCCGACCCATTGTAAAGCTGGGAAGTGTCCTAGGGACGTTCCACGCCTGACCTGCTCCCATCCACGCCATAAGAATGTCGAAGGTGCGGGATATGATTTGTCGGTGCGAAACAGACTCTCGGCCACTACGCTGTCCTAGGTGTCTTCCTGCTTGAGCGGGGTGAGGTCGCTCGTCGCAGGACCATTGAGAACTTTTCCGAATTTGTCGAACCTTGAGCCGTGACAGGGACAGTCCCACGTATTTTCTGCATGGTTCCAGGCCACGATGCAGCCCAGATGCGGGCACACGGCCGAACATGTGTGAAGATCTCCCCGGGCATCGCGGTAGATCGCCATCTTTGTCAGCCCATCTCTCAGCACCGCTCCCTGTCCACGTGGAATCTGTGCCTCGGTTTCAACATCCCCTCCGGTTACCCAGTCGGTATATTGAGCTGCGACGTTCAGTGATTCGCGGATAAACTCGCCTGCGGCGTGCACCGGCCGGCGCGAAGGATCATACAGCGAGGACCAAGGCGACTCGCGTTTCATAATGAGATCGGTGATGAGCAGTCCGGCAATTGTGCCATGGGTCATGCCCATACCGGAGTCTCCGGTTGCGATGTAAAGATTGTCTGGGTCGCCCGGGTTCCGGCCGATGAAGGCTAGGCCATCCACCGACTCCATGACTTGTCCGGACCACCGAAATACGACGGCGTTCATCATGGGAAAATGCTCGCGCGCCCATGCCTCCAGGCGAGCATAGCGGGCTTCTCCGTCGTCGGCCTGTCCGGCCTTGTGGTCCTCGCCGCCCACGATGAGGACGGAATGCTCCCCCTCTCGAGCCGATACCTGCCGATGAATTCGCACATAATGATACGGGTCGAGCGTATCCCAAAATAATGCCGGTTCGATCGATCCGCTGGGTATGGTTGCTCCGATCACATAACTGATGTAGGCCGCTTGTTTGGTATGAATGGTCAGCAGATTGTTGATGGGTGTATTGGTGGCGATGACGACGGCATCTGCAGTCACCACGCTCCCTTGGCTCGTTTCCAGTTTGATCGGCGTATCGCTGTCGACGCTGGTAACATGGGCATTGCTGAAGACTCGCCCCCCGCCGGCTCGAATGGCCTTGAGCAGACCCGACACGTACTTCAACGGGTGAAATTGGGCCTGTCTGGGAAACCGCAGGCAGGGACCGGTCTCAAACATATTCCCCGGCAACCGGTCCAGTCGCTCGACACCCTCGACGCCGGCCCGTCTCGCGGCCTGCCATTCTTCCTCGATAAGGTGTCGGGCATCATCAGAAGGAGCGAAGAGATAACCGTCCAGCCTCGTAAAGTCGCACTCGATCCGTTCTTCGAATCGAACCTTGTCGATCCAATCAATAGCGGCCGTGTGGCTATGGGCCGCCAGTTGCGCGCCGGTCTTGCCATGGAGTCGTTCTATTTCCACGTAACGATCGTCGAGGGCGTTCGACAGGTGCGCCGTCGTCCGTTGAGTCATGCCTCCGCCAGGCTGTCCGGCGTCCAACAGGATGATGGATTTGCCCTCCTTCATCAGGCAGTAGGTCGTCGTGAGCCCGGCGATTCCAGCCCCTACAATGCACACGTCGGCGTGAGCTCCTGAGACTATCGGGGGCATGGCCGGGACGTCCTGTGACATCCAGATTGAAGCACTTTGTCCAGACTTGTCGTTCATTGTGATCTCCTAACGTAGAGGCCCATTGACGGGGTGGGTGGCGTATACATGTGACACTAGAGGAGAGAGCGGAAAATCCAGCTAGGCAGGGGCCTAGTTTTCGAGTGCCCGCTCTCGACGCAGGAGCGGCGGCTAGCCCGGATTATTCACGAATGCCGTCGCGAGGCGTTCGAGACGGAAGCCCGCCGGGGTTGCTCGCACGTAAGGCCGACGCAGGCGTACTGGCAGTCCGTCGAGGAGGCCGAACGAGAACAGCCTCGCCGGGCGAGAGGATCGGACGCCGGAGCAGGGATTCATGAATAGTCCGGGCTAGGGGTTATCCGAGTTGGCGACAGGAACCCGCATGGTATTTTGAGATCCCTGGAATGATCGAGCAACGACCATGAGGATTTGTCCTTACGACTGTAGCCGCTGCATTGATCCATCCTGCCGGCGAGACGGCTGCCGACAGGTTAACGAAACGATGCCTGTGGTCTGTGAGGGCTGTGGCCAACCAGTGACCTGTGTCAATTGTCTGCACCTCTGCATGATCTGCGTCCTGACCTCAGAGCGGGGGTTTTCCCTGGTACCTCAAACAAGGTGACGTCATGCCGCGATCGCTCTGGAAAGGATCCATCAGTTTTGGGCTCGTCAATATTCCTGTTGTGCTCTATTCGGCCGAAAACCGGAACAGTTTCGATCTGACGCTCCTCGACCGTCGCGACATGAAACCGGTCGGATTCAAGCGCTACAACAAGGAGACGGGCAAGGAAGTGGCGTGGGACCACATCGTCAAAGGGTATGAATATGACAAAAGCCGTTACGTCGTTCTGACGGACGAAGATTTTCGACGCGCGAATGTCGAGGCCACGCAGACCATCGATATCCTGAGCTTCGTGCGCGCGGAAGATATTTCGCCCACGTCCTTTGAGACGCCGTATTACCTGGCGCCTGATAAACGGGGAGAAAAGAGTTATGCGCTCCTGCGCGAAACGTTGACCAAGACAGGGAAGGTTGCCATTGCCACGGTTGTGATCAGGACGAGGCAATATATCGCCGCGCTGATTCCCTGGAGTGAGATGATGGTGTTGAACACGCTGCGCTATGCCAACGAACTTCGGCCGATCAAGGATCTCGAGATTCCGGCGAAGAGCTTAAAGGCGACAGGCGTGACGCCACGAGAGATAGAGATGGCGACCAAACTGGTGGAGGAAATGTCGGATAGCTGGAAGCCGGTTCAATACAAGGACACCTATCACGACGATCTCATGCGATTGATCAATAAGCGGATCAAGGCCGGAAAAACTGAAGTGGTGACAGCGCCGGACAAAGGCGAAGCCGGGGAAAAGCCTGGCCGTGCCAAAGTCGTGGATTTGATGGCACTCCTCAAGCGAAGCGTGCAACAGTCCGGACAACCAAAGCGGCATTTGCCGAAACGTGAGCGACAGGCCGGTCGCAAAACGGCATGAATCGACCAATGAAATCAGCCTGCGGCCTCAGAGCGATCCATCCGGAAATTGTTCACGCCTATTTGGACGGCACGTTACTGAAAAGCCTTGGCCCGAATATCCACAACGGAGTGCCTGGCTCGTCCCAGCAGCTCCCGAGGGAGGCGGCAGCGGTATTGCGATTTTTGCGCAACCGCATCCTGCTCTCAGTCGGGGCTGCCAAAGGAATCGCATCATGAGCGGGTCGGCTACCGTCGTGCCGGAGCAACCACATGGCAATCAAGCCCCGTCGGCCGGCCGTAAACGGCTTGGGGCTCAGGTCATCCAGGATGGCGTGCAATTCCGCTGTTGGGCACCCAAGCCTGCGCAGCTGGATGTCGTTCTCGAGCCCCATGGAACCGTTCATCCCCTCACAAGGGGAGCCGATGGATACTGGACCGGTGTCATCCCGGAGGCCAGGGCCGGCATGAGCTACCGCTATCGCTTGGATGGAAACAGCCTCTATCCGGATCCCTGTTCTCGATATCAACCGGATGGACCCCATAGGCCTTCGCTGATCGTCGACCCGGACACGTTTGCTTGGAGGGATCGCGGGTGGCCAGGCCTGACGATGCATGGGCAGGTGATCTATGAGCTGCATATCGGCGCGTTTACCCCGGAAGGGACATTCGATGCAGCCGTCACGCGTCTCGATACCCTGAAGGATCTCGGCATCACCGTTATCGAGATCATGCCGGTGGCGGAGTTTCCCGGTCGATGGAATTGGGGCTATGACGGGGTCGGCCTCTATGCGCCTGCGCATGTGTACGGTGATCCCGATGCCTTGAAGCGGTTTGTGGACGAGGCGCATCTGCGAGGCCTGGGTGTGATTCTCGACGTTGTGTACAACCATTTGGGACCGGATGGAAACTATCTGCCTGCCTTCAGCGACGAATACCTCACCGATCGATATCCCAACGAATGGGGACAAGCGATCAATTTCGACGGACCCGGCTCCAAAGAGGTGCGGGAGTTTTTTATCCAGAATGCTTGTTACTGGATCGAAGAGTTTCATCTCGATGGCCTCAGGCTGGATGCCGTCCACGCATTTCATGATGAGGG
>RRZU010306876.1_pt1 | contig 17305 bp, 14 predicted proteins | sample 2165561 | NCBI WGS metagenome assembly RRZU01 (sample SAMN10456909, study PRJNA506462) | wastewater metagenome | isolation source: wastewater sludge | place: USA: Moscow, Idaho | reverse complement strand
TGTTGTACTCCGGCCATAAGAGGGTTGTTTATTAATTGACAAAAATTTATTCCTGATTTGTTTCTTCGGCAGATGGCTTTGCGCGCCGCCCTTTGAAATCAACAACGGGTGCCAATCTGGCTTCACGCATTTCATCGAGCGTAAAACCCAGCGCATGCATAGGTGGCGCAGGCTTGTGCTTGCTCACACGCTGCCCAGGCTTGACTGGCGGCGCATCGCTCCAGAGTATTTGCCAGCCTGCTTGCGTTTGCTCAAGTCGGCCACGAAACTTTTTGCGGTTGGCGGCAATACCCGCTTCGTTGGCTCCAATGGCTTCTTTCAGGGTCAAATCGATTTCAGCGCCAGCAAAACGCTCAAAATCTTGCGCGTGCCGCAGCAAGCGGTCAATGCCAGGCGAGCCAACTTCCAGCCGCTGGTAATCAATGTTTTCAACTTCTAGCGCATATTGCAACTGGCGCGTAACCTTCTCGCAGTCTTCAATGGTTACGAATTGCTCGCCCTGTCCTGCCTGCCAAGGCACATCTATGGTTATGCGCAACAAACCACCTGCGGAGCGTTCAACCTCCACCAAATCCAGCCCAAGCGACTGCGCCGTTTGCTGCGCCAATTCCTGTAATGTCACGTACGTTTTCCTGTCGACCAATAAATGCAAGTTGTTGAGTTTATTGAAAATTCTCTCTACCGAAAACCAGTCTGCACGCACACAAGGCAAAAAAAATGGGCGGTATAAACCGGCCCATTGTGCGTATCGCTCTGGTCGAGATAGCCGCCATTATATCTGTTGTCTGTGCCATAGTGCAACTGCAAAATATATGCGTCATGCGTTTTGTCACTAAAACATGGCAACGACGTGCGATAATCTGTGGCTTATTTTCAGCAAAGTCGTGCTGCTACAACTCTACAAGTAAAGCAGATACAGTACAGCGGCTTGAGAAACAAAAAAGGAGTTTGTATGGGTTTTCTAAACGGAAAAAAGCTACTGATTACTGGCTTGCTATCGAACCGTTCTATCGCCTACGGTATTGCCAAGGCTTGCCACGCGCAAGGCGCTGAGTTGGCTTTTAGCTATGTTGGCGAGCGTTTCAAAGACCGTATTACAGATTTTGCTGCCGAGTTTGATTCCAAACTGGTTTTTGATTGTGACGTGGGCAGCGATGAGCAAATCGAGCGCATGTTTGCCGATTTGTCGCAGGCTTGGCCAAAGTTTGACGGCTTTGTGCATGCGATTGGTTTTGCGCCACGCGAGGCAATTGCTGGCAATTTCTTTGATGGTTTGAGCCGCGAGAATTTTCGCATTGCGCACGATATTAGCGCCTACAGCTTCCCTGGCATGGCCAAGATTGCGTTGCCTTACCTCAACAACAACGCTTCTTTGCTAACGCTGACCTATTTGGGCTCGCAGCGCACTGTGCCTTACTACAACACGATGGGTGTTGCCAAAGCGGCGCTGGAGTCTAGCGTGCGCTATATGGCCGAGGCGCTTGGGCATATGGATGACGGGCGCAGTATTCGCGTTAATGGCATTAGTGCGGGGCCTGTTAAGACCCTTGCTGCCAGTGGCATTCAGGATTTTGGCAAGTTGCTAAGCTACATGGCTTTGAGCTGCCCTTTGCGCCGCAATATCACGATTGAAGAGATTGGCAACGTTGCTGCTTTTATGCTTAGTGACTTGTCTAGCGGCGTGACGGCTGAAATTACCTATGTGGATTGCGGCTTTAGCCAAACCGCTGGTATTAGCGAAGCCCGTATCCAAAGCGGCAAGTAAACGCACTTGCTGCATTGTTGCGCAAAACGCTGCCCAAGGTTGTTTGACTTTGGCAGCGTTTTTTGCTTTTACAAGCGCCAAGCTGTCTGAGCCGCATGCCGCATACCGTGTACTTTGTGTAGCTGTGTGCTGCCTAGCTTGCCACTTCATGGCTTGGCATGCCCCAGTTTTGCCTTGCCTGTTTTTACGCTACTGTTTTTTATGTTTGCTGCGCTCTTGTTTGGCAGCTTTTCTACTCAATAAATACCATGCCTCATTCACTTTTCAATTCTTTGCATCTGGCCTGTATCGGTGGCGGTAATATGGCTAGCGCCATTTTGGGCGGCTTGCTCAAACAAGGCTTTGCCGCAAAAAACATCACCGTTATCGACCCTTCTGCCGAAACTTGCACCCGCCTGCGCAATGACTGGGGCGTGCATGCCCTGCAAGCGGCTGATAGCACGCTGGCACAAGCTGATGCGGTGCTGTGGGCGGTAAAGCCGCAGCAGTTTAAAGAAGCTGCGCTACCCGTTGCCCCGCATACACGGCACGCCCTGCACATCAGCGTTGCTGCTGGCATTACTACTGCCGCGCTTGAAAACTGGCTGGGCAGCAGCCGCATTGTGCGTTGCATGCCCAATACGCCCGCATTGGTTGGGCAGGGCATGACGGGGCTGTATGCCATGCCTGCCGTGTCTGACGCTGACCGCGCCACCGTTGATGCGCTGCTGGCTGCTACGGGCAAGCTGATGTGGCTTGAGCGCGAGGAGCTTATCAATAGCCTGATGGCGATTAGTGGCTCGGGCCCCGCTTATGTGTTTTACTGGATTGAGGCGCTGGTAGCGGGCGGCGTAAAGCTCGGCTTATCGGCAGAGCAGGCCAAAGAGCTTGCTGCGCAAACTTTTGCAGGAGCAGCGGCATTGGTGCAAGCATCTGACGAAGCGCCCGAGGTGCTGCGCCAGCGCGTTACCAGCAAGGGCGGCACTACGCACGAGGCTATTGTCAGCATGCAGGCCAACCATGTAGAGCAACACATTGTTGAAGCCATGCAGGCCTGCTACCAGCGCGGGCAAGAGATGGGGCGCGAGTTTGTTTAAAAATCGCCAATCCTGTTTGCTCTAACCATCAGTCCAACCAAACCCAGACCAGCTACAGCCCACAATCAAAATCAGCCTGTTGCGCTACAGGCGTAAGTGCCAGCGCACCGTCGCTGACGGTGGCCTGCACTGCCTGCCCCAGTTTGAACTGCGCGCGGCGCGAAAGCACGCGCCCTTGCCCGTCTTGTAGCAGGGCAAAGCCACGGTCGAGAATGTGCTGGGGATGTAGCAAGCGCAGGCTGGTGCTGCAACTGTGCAAGGCTTGGCGCTGGGCTTGCAGGTGCTGCCCCAATGCTTGCTGCCAGCGTTGCTGCAAGGTCTGCACACGGGCTTGCTGCAAGCCCAGCGCGGTGTGGGCGGCAGCTTGCAGGGCTTGTGCGGTGTGTTGCAAGTGGCTGGCACGCTGGCTGCTGTGCTGCAAGCGGGCTGCGGCTTGCAGCAGGCGGGTTTGCAGGTGTTGTAAATGCTGGTTGCGAGCGCTGCTGGTGCGCGTTTGGCGCAGGCGCATGGCCAGTTCATGCAGGTGCAAGCTGTGCTGGCTGATGTGTTTGCCTGTGCGTGCCAGCCCCCAGGCCAGTTGGTCGAGCTGCTGGTTGTGTTGGTCGAGCATGCGTTGTGTGCTTTGCTCCATGCGCTGCTGGCAGGCGTACAGGTATTGCATGGCGGTTTGTTGTGGCATGGCGGCAAGCTCTGCAGCAGCGGTGGGGGTGGGGGCGCGCACGTCGGCACAAAAGTCGGCAATGGTGAAATCGCTTTCATGCCCTACGCCTGCAATGAGTGGCACTGGGCTTTGTGCTATGGCGTGTGCCAGCAGCGGGTTGTTAAATGCCCACAGGTCTTCGATTGAGCCGCCGCCGCGCACCAGCAAAATAGCATCTATTGGCGCTATGCCTGGCGTGTGTTTGCCCGCTTGCTGCTGCGCGATGATGGCGTACATCTGCTGCAAGGCTTCCACCAATGCGGCTGGGGCTTGTGCCCCTTGCACGGGGGCGGGCAGCAGCAGCACGGGCACATGCGGGGCGCGGCGGCGCAGAGCTGTAGCCACATCGTGCAGAGCGGCTGCGCCCAAAGAGGTGATTAGCCCCAGCCCGCGCGGATACGGCGTAAGCGGGCGCTTGCGCTGCTCATCAAATAGCCCTTGCGCTTGCAGCTCGGCTTTGATGCGCAAAAACTCCTCAAACAAAGCGCCCTGCCCCGCGCGCGACATGCTTTCTGCCACCAGTTGCAAGTCGCCACGCGCGGCGTACACCGCCAGCCGCCCGCGCACCTCTACGCGGTCGCCATCGCGCGGCTGCCAATTGAGCAAACCAGCGGCACGGCGAAACATGGCGCAGCGCAACTGGCCGTTGGCATCTTTCAGGGTGAAATAGCAGTGCCCGCTGGCAGCGCGGCTAAAGCCCGATAGCTCGCCTTGCACGCTGACTGCGCCAAATCGGGCTTCAACTGCTTCGGCTACGGCGTGGCACAAAGCGCCCACCTGCCAAACCCTTGCCTGCTGCGCGGGGCGTGTAGTACCCACGCCATATTCGCTTGTTTTTTGCTGTGTTTCCATATGTTTACGCAACCATTTCAAAGGATTTATCTACAGATTCGCGCTAAGTCGCGCACCTTGAGCCAACACCGCCGAGAAGCGCATGAATTAAAGCAAGTTGTTGATTTTAAAAGATTTTGTTTTTTTGCTCAAAAGGTAATCAATCTGTCACAAGCAGCGCAAATCAAGGACTTGGCGCGGCTATGCATATCTTTTCCACAAAGTTATCCACAGATAATGTGGGCAAGCAGCCCGATTTTGCACAGCCGCAACTCGCGCCAGGCTCTTTTGCAATGCAGCAAGCGCAAAAGCGGCTCCAAGCTAGGCGATAATCGGGCATCTTTTGTCCGCATATCGGGTTCGCATGTTTGCCATGCATGCCGCATCGTAACGCTTTGCTGCATGCGCCCAATCAGCAGGCACAATACCCCCTTAGATTTTTTCCCCTTGTTTTTTCAATTTAGCCAGGAGTAAACCCTGTGTCCGTATTTTCAATCATCCAAGCCGCAGGCTGGCCCATTTGGCCTTTGATTATTGCTTCCATCATTAGCATGGCCCTAGTGGTTGAGCGCTTTATCAGCCTGAAAGCCGCGCGCGTAGCCCCAAAAAGCCTGCTTGATGAAGCCCTCGCTGCCAGCGCCACGCGCGTGCCTGCGCCAGACGTAGTCAGCCAGCTTGAGCAAAGCTCTGTTTTTGGCGGCGTGCTTGCGGCAGGTTTGCGCGCACTCAACAGCAACCCCACCCTTACCCAAGCCGAGCTGCACAACACGCTAGAAGGCGCAGGCAAGCAAGCAGCGCATACGCTGGAGCGCTACTTGCTTGCGCTGGCAACCATTGCCTCGGCCGCGCCCCTTATGGGCTTGCTGGGCACGGTCATTGGCATGATTGAAATTTTTGGCTCGCAAAATGCGGCTGGCGGCTCCAACCCCATGGCGCTGGCAAACGGCATATCTATTGCGCTCTACAACACTGCATTTGGCCTGATAGTGGCTCTGCCCTCGCTGATTTTCTGGCGCTATTTCCGTGCGCGTGTAGACAGCTATTTGCTGCAAATGGAAATTGACACCGACCGCTTTGAGCGCCACCTGAGCCGCTTTTGCAAAAAATAAAGGCACGCCATGAATTTTCGCAAACGCCCGCACGAAGAGCCCGAAATCAACCTGATTCCGTTTATTGATGTGCTGATGGTGATTTTGATTTTTCTCATGCTCACCACCACTTACAGCAAATTTACCGAGCTGCAACTGCAATTGCCCGTAGCCAACGCCGATGCCGCACGCGACTACCCCAAAGAAGTAGTGGTATCGGTATCGAGCGATGGGCGCTACGCCGTCAACCAAGTAGAGCTGCAAGACCGTTCGGTTAATGGCATTGCCACCGCGCTGCACCAGGCCAACGTTTCGCCCGAAAGCACGCTCATCATCAGCGCCGACGCAGCCGCCCCGCACCAAACCGTTATCTCGGTCATGGAAGCCGCACGCCGCTTAAATATGGCCAAAGTCACCTTTGCCACACGCAAAGCAACAGATGATTAAGCCTGTAGCGATGAGCCCACGCAGCCCAACCAAGGCAACACAGCGCAAACGCACAAACCAGATGTAAATTGCACAGCAAAGGGCAGCCACACACGCTGCCCTTTGTTTTTGATACAAACCAACGCAAGCTAGCAACAACACCTGCCGCGCACCTTCTGCCACCGAGCCCAGCCCCAGCCCCAAACACCCGCCATGCCCCGCATCCAAGCCTTTTTACACCGCACCTTGCCTGCCATTTGGCAAAGCCGCAATTGGGCGGCGTGCTTGCTGTGGCCTCTGTCGCTGTTGTATGGCGCGGTGTGGCGCAGCAAGCAGCGCCGCGCACTCCGCCAACCAGCAGCGCCTTTGCCCATACCAGTGTTGGTAGTTGGCAACGTAATTGCTGGCGGTGCAGGCAAAACGCCTACCACCATTGCTGTGGTGCAGCATTTTCAGTCGCTGGGCGTTGCCGTAGGCGTTATCTCGCGCGGCTATGGGCGGCGCTCCGATGCGCCCGAATGCATGGCCGTTGCAGCCAGTAGCGCCGCTGCCGATGTGGGCGATGAACCGCTGCTTATTCACCGCCGCACGGCTGCGCCCGTGGCAGTCTGCGCCAAGCGGGTGCAAGCCGCGCACGCCTTGCTGCAACAGCACCCGCAAACGCAATTGCTTATTTGTGACGATGGGCTGCAACATCTGGCTCTGCCCCGCGACGGCGAAATTTGCGTGATGGACGAACGCGGCATTGGCAACGGCTGGTTGCTGCCTGCGGGCCCCTTGCGCGAACCCTGGCCGCGCCGCACCACCTTGCTGCTGCACACCGCGCCAGTCGCATCAAGCGCCTGTGCACCCGCCTTGCCTGCGGGGCAAGCCGCCTACTCTGCCACGCGCCAACTCGCCAGCTACGCCATACAAGCCAACGGGCAAAGCACGCCTTTGGGCGACTGGGCAGCAAGCCAGCAGCCCGTTGTGGCCTTGGCTGGCATTGCCTTGCCCGAACGTTTCTTTACCATGCTTGCCGCCACAGGCTTGCACCTGCACGCCTGCCACGCCCTGCCCGACCACGCCAGCGCCAGCGCCATGCAAGCCCTTGCCAGCACGCTGCAAACCAGCGGCATGCCCATACTGTGTACCGAAAAAGACGCGGTAAAGCTCTGGCCCGTTTTCCCGCACATTTGGGCAGTGCCTTTGGAGCTTGCGCCCGAAGCGGCTTTTTTTGAGGCGCTGCAGCAATGGTGGACAAAAATACAACAACAACGCAGAACGTAAAATCAACGCGCACACTCCCAAAATCACAGGCGCAGGCCAATACAGCGACCTACCGCATCTGGCTTGCATTGCGCCATGCTTTTTTCCAAGGTATTTTATGGACACCAAACTGCTCGAATTGCTGGTCTGCCCAGTCACCAAAGGCAAACTCATCTGGCTGCCAGACCAGCAAGAACTCGCCTCATGCAGCGCCCGCCTGGCCTACCCCGTGCGTGACGGCATACCCGTGCTGCTCGAAGCCGAAGCGCGCCCTTTAAGCGATAGCGAGCTTGATGCACTGCGCGCCAAGCAAACGCCGCTGCTTGACTAAGTCAGCAAACATCAAAAACAGCACGCATCAAACAAAGCACCGCCATGAGCCCATACACCATCCTGATTCCCGCACGCCTGCACAGCACCCGCCTGCCCGAAAAGCCTTTGGCTGACATTGGCGGCATTCCCATGGTTGTGCGTGTAGCCCAACGCGTGCAACCGGTGCAGCAAACCGCAACAGATGTGGCGCCGCGCATCGTAGTAGCCGCCGACCACCCGCGCATTGTGCAAGCCTGTGCTGATTTTGGCGTGCAAGCCGTTCTTACCGACAGCCACCACCCCAGCGGCAGCGACCGTCTGGCGCAAGCCTGCACCCTGCTGCAACTGCCTGATGACAGCATCGTTGTGAATGTGCAGGGCGATGAGCCGCTGATTGACCCCCAACTGCCCCAAGCCGTAGCCCAACTGCTCGCTGCCACACCTGCTGCCAGCATGGCTACCGCCGCGCACCCACTTTCCAATTGGGCTGACTTGTGCAACCCCAATATCGTCAAAGTCGTGTGTGATGCCCAGCAGCTCGCGCTGTACTTCAGCCGCGCCCCCATTCCCTGGTGGCGTGACGGCTACGCCAACGCAAGCACCGCTATAGAGCCCGCCCTGTGCCAGCAACCCGCACCGCTGCGCCACATCGGCATCTATGCCTACCGCGTGGGCTTTCTCAAGCAATTTCCGCTGCTACCCCAAGCCCCCATTGAACAAGCCGAGTCGCTTGAGCAACTCCGCGCCCTGTGGCACGGCCACCGCATAGCCGTACACACCACGCCCCATGCGCCTGGGCCCGGGGTAGATACGGCTGAAGACTTGGCGGCTGTGCGCGCACTTGTGGCGGCGGGTGCGTTTTAAACGCCCAAATACGGGAGCAGGGCGCAGAGGTTGCGCAGAAATCGCAAAAGAATCGCTGAATACACACAAAAAAATGCCAGAGGTTTGTTATTTCCTCTGGCATTTTTGTTTGGCAGCGCCACTTCCGCCCAAGCAGAAGTGGCAGCTCAAAGCCTTTTCAAGCCTTTATTTATCGCGCATACGGCGCACCATTTTGCTGACTTCGCCGTACCAGATTACGCCGCTGGATATGACGGTGCAAATCAGCCAGTCGTTGAGCGACAGGGGCGATGTGCCAAAGGCGGTGTTGAGCCAAGACACATGCACTACGGCAATTTGCAGCACAAACGACAGCGCCACGCCAGCAAGCAGCCAAGGGTTGCTAAAGGGCTTGTGGAAGGCGCTCAGGTGGTCAGAGCGGGCGTTAAAGCAGTTAAACAACTGCGCCAGCACCATTACCGTAAAGGCAGCGGTGCGGGCGGTGCGCAGGTCGTATGTGCCTTCGATAAAGCCTGCGGGCAGGAACATATCGAGTGTGACCAGCGTACACAGCGCCACTACCAAGCCAGTCATAAACACATCGCTCCACATGCGGTTGTCAATCACGCGGTCGGTGGATTTGCGTGGGGGCTGGTCCATGGTGTCGGTGTCGCTTGGGTCCATGCCCAGCGCCAGTGCGGGGGCTGCATCGGTAATCAGGTTAATCCACAAGATTTGCGTTGCCAGCAGGGGCAGAACCATGCCGCCGCCTTCGCTCAAGCCAGCCGCAGTCAAGCCCAGTGCGCCTGCGCCCAGCACGCCGATAAATACGGTGAGCACTTCGCCCATGTTCGATGAGAGCAGGTAGCGCAAGAATTTGCGGATGTTGCTGAAGATGCCGCGCCCTTCGCGCACGGCGTGCACGATGGTAGCAAAGTTGTCGTCTGCCAAAATCATGCGGGCGGCTTCTTTGGTTACTTCTGTACCCGTTACGCCCATGGCAATGCCGATGTCGGCCGATTTGAGCGCGGGCGCGTCGTTTACGCCGTCGCCCGTCATGGCAACAATATGCCCATCGGCCTGCAAGGTTTGCACAATGCGCAGTTTGTGCGCGGGGGCTACGCGGGCGTAAACCGATGTGCCGCGCACGGCTTGGGCAAAGGCGGCATCGCCTTGCGCCAGCAGCGCATCAAGCTCGTTGCCCGTAAGCACAGGCGAGCCAGGTGGCACTATGCCCAAGTCGGCCGCAATGCGCTGGGCGGTGCGGGGGTGGTCGCCCGTAATCATGATGACGCGCACGCCAGCACGGTGTGCTTCGGCAATGGCGCGTGCCGCTTCGGGGCGGGGTGGGTCGATGATGCCAACAATGCCTGTGAGCACCAAATCTTGCTCCAGCAAGGGGCTGGGTTGCTCTACTTCGTGCGGCTGCAAGGGGCGGAAAGCCACTGCCAGCGTGCGCAGGGCTTCGTCAGACATGCTTTCCATTGCCTCTTGCGCAGCAGCGCGGTGGGCATCAGTCAGTGGCACGCATTCGCTGCCAATTTGCACGCGGGTGCAGCGCTGTATCAGCACATCAGGCGCACCCTTGGTCATGAGCATGGGTATGCCTTGCGCTTGCTCGTCACGCACGATGGTAGACATGAGCTTGCGGTCTGAATCAAACGGAATCTCGCTAATACGGCTGTAACGCTGCTGGCGCACTTCGTGCACGCCCATTTTGCGCTCCGCCACCAAAAAGGCGGCTTCGGTGGGGTCGCCCTGAATCTGCCAAGTGCCGTCTTGCGCCTGCGCCAGTGCCGCGTTGCTAGCCAGCGTGCCGCCACTCAATACGCTCACGTGCTCGGTGTACACGTTGCCGCTGCGCAAAACCTCACCCTGATGCAGCACTTCGCCCACAGGTGCGTAGCCCACGCCTGTCACCTCGCTTTGGCCCGAGAAGGTAAAAACGCGCTCAATGGTCATTTCAGACTTGGTAAGCGTGCCTGTTTTGTCAGAGCAAATCACAGATGCCGAGCCGAGAGTTTCAACCGACGAGAGTTTTTTAACAATTGCCTTTTCTTTGGCCATGCGCTGCACGCCCAGCGCCAGCACTACCGACAAAATGGCGGGCAAGCCTTCAGGCACGGCCGCTACTGCCAGCGATACGCCAAACAGCAGCACCGTAATAAAGCCCTGCAAGCTATTGACGTTGTTGATAAACAACAGCGTACCAATCACAATCACCGCTATGCCCAACACTGCAATGCCCAGCATGTGCCCAATGCGCCCTACTTCTTTTTGCAACGGCGTGTCTTCTTCAGTGGCGGCAGCCAGCATATCGGCAATAGCGCCCATTTGCGTAGCCATGCCTGTAGCGGTTACCACGGCCAAGCCACTGCCGCCAGCTACTGCCGTGCCCTTGTAAACCATGTTGTAGCGGTCGCCCAAGGCTTCGAGCTTATCGAGCGTAGCGGTATTTTTCAGCACCGACTCGCTCTCGCCAGTAAGCGAAGCCTCTTGCACGCGCAAGGCGTGCGCTTGCAGCAGCCGCGCATCAGCGCCCACGGCATCGCCTTCGGCCAGCACCAGCAAATCGCCCCGCACCAGCTCATGGCTGGGCACGCGGGTGAGTTGCCCATCACGCATCACGCCCGAGGTGACTTCTGTCATGCGTGCCAGCGCGGCTGCCGCATCGGCTGCCTTGGCTTCTTGCAAATAGCCCAGTACGGCATTGAGCGCCACCACTGCGGTAATGACTAACCCATCAATCGGCAAGCCATGAAAGCCCTCCATCGCCCATGCCACCAGCGTAATGCCAACGGCGGCTAGCAACAGGTAAACCAGCGGGTCTTGAAACTGCGCCAAAAAACGCTTCCACGCAGGCACAGGCGGCGCACTGGCTAGCGCATTGGGGCCATCTTGCGCCAGACGGCGGGCAGCTTCAGCACTGCTCAAGCCTTGGCTGGCATCACTGCCCAAACTGGATACAACCAAAGTGGCCTCTTGCATACTGGGGTCAGTCTCGGCGGCAGAGCTGCTTGGGATGGGATTTACAGATGTTTGATTGCTCATGTCTTGCGGGGATAAGTTCCTGAATGCGGGTTTGCGAAAAAACCAGCGTTACAACAAAAAAAGGGACTGCGCGTGAAAAAGGCCAGCACCGCACAAATAAAAATAGCAGCGCCAGCCTTGGCGGTATTCTATCCAAATCCTGTGTAATCTTGCTGACGGCAAACTTGCAGCACATGTCGCCATATGTAGCCACATGCAGCTATGTGCTTTAAACAGGCTTTTGCACGCCAGCACCTGCGCACAAAAAATGCTCGCCCCTACACCAAACCGCCTTATCATCACACCGCGCCGCAGCAAGGAGCAGCGGCAGTATCAACACAACATTCGCTCCAACACAGCTTTCACGCCAAATACTTGCATGGGATTTTTCGTACTCAAACGCCTGCTCGGGCTGCTACTCACACTGCTACTGGCCTCGGTCGTGGTCTTTGCGGTGCTTGAGGTGCTGCCTGGCAATGCGGCACAAGTCATGCTCGGCCCCGATGCTGCGCCCTCTGCAGTGCGTGCGCTTGAGCACCAGCTTGGCTTGCACCAGCCAGCTACCACCCGCTATCTGCACTGGCTGGGCGGCATGGTGCAAGGCAAGCTGGGCGTAAGCCACGCTTACGGCAGCCCCGTGGCAGCTTTAATAGCACAGCGGCTGGCACTTACCCTGCCGCTGGCCATGCTTGCCATGTTGATTACGGTACTGCTGGCGCTGCTCATTGGGCTATTTGCCGCCGCCCACCACCGCAAGGCGGGCGACTACATCGTTATGGGATTAAGCCAACTTGGTATGGCTATACCCAGCTTTTGGTTCGCGCTGCTGCTGGTGCTGGTTTTTTCGGTGCATCTGCACTGGTTTCGTGCGGGTGGCTTTGATGGCTGGGGCAGCACGCCTGCAAGCTGGCTGCGCGGCGCACAAAGCCTGCTGCTGCCCGCTTTGGCGCTGGCTGCTGTGCAAACCGCTTTGCTGGCACGCATCACCCGCGCCGCAGTGCTTGAAGTGCTGCACGAAGACTTTGTGCGCACCGCCCGCGCCCGTGGCTTAAATCGCCGCCAAGTGCTGCTGCGCCATGTGCTACGCAACGCCACCGTTCCGCTGCTTACCTATATGGGGCTGCAATTTTCCAACCTGCTTGCAGGCGCCATCGTGGTAGAAAACGTGTTTTTCCTGCCTGGGCTGGGGCGGCTTGTGCTGCAAAGCATTGCCAACCGCGACTTGATAGTGGTGCGTAACTGCGTCATGCTGCTGGCGGCCTTGGTCATTGGGGTTAATTTTCTGGTCGATATGCTGCACTTGGCGATTGACCCGCGCTTGCGTAGCAGCACCAACGGCACTAGCAGCGCCGCAGCAGAAAGTGGCGCACCGTGAAGCTGCGTTTTTCTTCAACCTTGCACCCCACAGCACAACGCGCCCTGCGCCACCGCGGCTTGTGGCTGGGCGGCGGCATTGTGCTACTGCTTATGGCGCTGGCACTGCTCTCGCTGGTGTGGTCTCCACATCCGCCGCTTGAAATGCACATGGCACGCCGTCTGGCAGCACCCAGCACACGCCACTGGCTGGGCACCGATGCACTCGGGCGCGATGTGGCATCGCAGTTACTCGCAGGGGTGCGTAGCCCGCTGCTGGTTGGTTTTTTTGCTGTAGCTTTGGGGCTGCTGGGCGGCACCACGCTGGGGCTGCTGGCTGCACAGCAACGCGGCTGGGTTGAAGCAGCCGTGCTACGCTTAACGGACGTGGCTTTTGCCTTTCCTGCGCTGCTGATTGCCATCATGCTAGCCGCTGTCTGGCACCCGGGCTTGTGGAGCGCGGCTTTAGCCATTGGCTTGTTTAATATTCCCGTTTTTACCCGCATTAGCCGCGCCAGCGCCCGCGCCATATGGCCGCGCGAGTTTGTGCAGGCGGCGCGGGTTTGTGGCAAATCGCGCTGGCAAATCACCCGCGAGCACATCTTGCCGCATGTGCTGCCCGTGCTCATCGTGCAGGCCAGCACGCAGTTTGCCGTTGCCATACTGGCTGAAGCCGCCCTGTCTTATTTGGGGCTGGGCACACAGCCACCACAGCCCAGTTGGGGGCGCATGCTGGCCGATGCACAAACCCTGCTCTACCAGCGCCCTATGCTGGTTGTGTACCCGGGCGCAAGCATTGCCATTGCTGTGCTGGGGCTTAATCTGCTGGGCGATGCCCTGCGCGACATTCTCGACCCCAAAACCCAAGAGCAGGTGCGCCCATGAGCACTCCAGCCTGCCTCCCTATACGCACACCAGCCCAGCCCCTGCTTGCCATTGAAGGCTTGAGCGTGCAGCTACACGACGCACAGTACAACACAAGCGGCATCAGCACACCCGTGCGCGATTTAAACCTGACCCTGCACGCAGGCGAAACACTCGGGCTCATTGGCGAATCAGGCAGCGGCAAAACGCTGGCCATGCTTGCCGTTATGGGGCTGCTCCCTCATGCTGCCACTGCGCATGGCAGCGTGCGCTTTCAGGGGCAGCAGTTGCTGGGAGCCAGCGAGCAGCAGCTCTGCGCCCTGCGTGGCAACAGCATCAGCATGGTATTTCAAGAGCCAATGACTGCACTCAACCCCTTACAGCGCGTGGGCGACCAAGTAGCCGAGCCGCTACGCTTGCACCAAGGCTTAAGCAAAGCCAGCGCCCGCGCACAAGCCATTGCCCTGCTCGAGCAAGTTGGCATTGCAGACGCAACGCAACGCTGGCGCGACTACCCGCACCAATTCTCAGGCGGGCAGCGCCAGCGCATAGCCATCGCCAGCGCACTGGCGTGCAAACCCGATTTACTCATTGCAGACGAACCCACCACCGCGCTTGATTGCACCGTGCAAGCGCAAATACTCGACTTGCTGCACCGCTTGGCCGCCAGCCACAACATGGCCTTTATCCTGATTAGCCACGACCTGCGCCTGGTTGCCCGCCATGTGCAGCAACTGGCCGTGTTCTACGCAGGCCAAGTCGTAGAAAGCGGCAGCACCAGCGCCATATTTGCGCAGCCTGCCCACCCTTACACCCGCACCCTACTGGCAGCCCGTCCCCATTTGGGCAACATGGCGCACAAGCCGCAGCCATCGCATCTTGCAAACAACCCCACCCAAAGCGCCCCATGACGCAGCTAGCCAACACCGCCCACACCCAGCCTGCCCCGCTGCTCGAGGTGCGCAACCTGCACCGCCACTACCAGCAGCCGCGCCAAAGCCTGCTCGCTGCCCCGCGCACCATCTGCGCCTTAAACGGCATCAACCTCACGCTGCACGCGGGGCAAAGTCTAGGCATCGTGGGCGAATCAGGCAGCGGCAAAAGCACACTGGCGCGGCTCATCATGGCGTTAGATGCGCCCAGCAGCGGCAGCGTCTGGTTCAAAGGACAAAACCTGCATACCCTGCCACCCAAAGCATTGCAAGCCGCACGGCGCGATTTTCAAATGGTATTTCAAGACCCCTACGGCTCGCTCGACCCGCGCCAGCGCATCAGCCGCATCGTCACCGAGCCCCTGCACAACGCAGGGCTTGATGCCGCCACCCTGCACCAACGCGCCATCCAGGCGCTGGCCGAAATTGGCCTGCCTGCCGAAGCCCTTGAACGCTACCCGCACCAATTCTCAGGCGGCCAGCGCCAGCGCATAGCCATAGCCCGCGCCTGCATCAGCCGCCCGCAGCTCATCGTTGCCGACGAACCCGTCAGCGCACTAGACGCATCCGTGCAAGCCCAAGTCCTCAAGCTGCTACAAACGCTACAAACCAGCTTGCACCTCAGCCTCATCCTCATCAGCCACGACCTGGCCATCGTGCAGCACCTCTGCCACCAAGTAGCCGTGCTCTACCAAGGCCGCATCGTCGAATACGGCAGCACCGCCCAAGTGCTGCAACAGCCCCAGCACCCCTACACCCAAGCCCCGCTCGCCGCAGCCCTATGAATGTCTGCGCAAAGACTGCGAAATGTCTACGCCGCCAAACGCAAAACACCCCGCAAAACAGGCAAAATAGCCCCAGCAGCACACAAGGCGCAAACAGTGCCGTGTGCAACCCCGTTTATCTCTTACTACAAGACTGCACACCATGATTCGTTTTCCGCTCTTTGGCAACTCCGACGCTGCTGATGCCAACCAGCCTGCCACACCCGCCACCGACAGCAAAGCCGCTGCCAAACCAGCCGCCAGCCACCCGCTAGACGAGGCCACAGGCGGCATCTTCAGCGCTGCCACCTCGGGCGAACGCGCCTCCCGCGTGCGTGCGTGGCTCGCTACCGAACCTGATGCCGCAGCCATGCAAGAAGTCTATAAAGAACTCAGCACCCGCGACAAAGGCGCAGCCCGCCCCCTGCGCGAAAAACTCGACGAAATCAAACGCAGCAAAGGCCAGGAACAACTCGCAGCCGAATGGGCCGCCAAAGCCCAAACACTGCTCCAAGCCGAAAAACTCCACATCGCAGACGCCATGGCCTGGCAGCGCGACGCCGCCAAAGCAGGCGCACCCTTGAGCAAAGAGCCCCTCTCCAACCTCAAAAACCAACTGGCAGAACGCATCAAAACCATAGAAGACCTGCAAACCCGCGTACAAATCCAGCGCGAAGCAGCCGTCCTCTTAGCCCAACGCATCGAGCTGCTCTCCACCAAAAGCTGGCAAGATGCCGACGACGCAGCCAGCGGCCTGCAAACCGACGTAGCCCACTGGCACAGCCAAGCCCAATCGCTGCAACAAGACCCCAGCCTGAGCAACATCGAGCCCAAATACGCCGCCCAACTCGAAGCCGCCACCAATCAACTCCAACTCGTCGCCCAAGCCTTTGCCGACGCACTCGAGCAAACCCGACTAGCCGCCAGCGACAGCAGCCAGCCGCTGCCCCCCGTCCCCGTCTGGGCAGACGAAATCCGCGCCCAACGCGGCCCAGAGCAAGCCGCATCCGCCGCTGCATCAGCCGCCAGCGCCGCATCTGCCAGCAGCCAAGACCCCGCACAAACAAGCGACAAACAAGCCGGAAAAACCGCTGCACAAACCGCCCGCAAACTCCAAGCCCAGCAAGCCATCGCTCCCGTCGTTCAGGCACTCGAGCAAGAACTGGCCAACGGCTACAGCAAAACCAGCATGGCCGCAGCCCACGCGCTGCGCAACGCCATGAAAACACACGCCCGTTTTCTTGATGCCGCCATCGAAGCCCAAGCCCACGCAGCCCTGGCCAAAGCAGGCGAACTCGAAGGCTGGCAACGCTGGCGCGCCGACCAAATCCGCCAAGAACTCGTCCAAAAAGCCGAAGCCCTCATCCACCGCGCCACCCCGCCCGAGGCACTGCCCGAAATCGACGAGCACAACACCAACAACACCCAAGCACCTGCCGACGCAAGCGCAGCCGCTGCCGACACACCCTCTACCAACACGCCCGCCGCCAGCACAGCAGACAGCACCGCCACCTCCGCAAGCAGCCCTGCAAACACCGAGCCCGCAGCCGCAAGCCCCCTGCCAAGCAGCCCGCACAGCCCGCGCAAACTACAAGAAGCCCTGCGCCACCTGCGCGAGCAATGGAAACAAACCGACCAAGGCGGCGTACCCAACCACGCCCTCTGGAAACGCTTTGACCAAGCCTGCAACGAAGCCTACCGCATCGTCGAACACTGGCTAGGCGAAATGAAACAAAACGCCGCTGCCCAGCGCACCATCCGCACCGCACTGCTTGACGAACTCAAAGCCTGGGGCGAACAACTCGCCACCCAATCCAGCCAAGGCACCGCCGACTGGAAAGCCGCCCACCGCGACCTATTCCAATTCACCCGCCGCTGGCGCGAAGCAGGCCACTTGAGCGAAAAAGCCTTTGCCGAACTCCAGCCCCTCTGGAAAGCCGCCCTCCAGCAAGCCAGCGCCCCCCTGCAAGCGGTACAAACCGCCAGCATCGCACTGCGCCAGCAAATGACCGAAGAAGCAGCCAACCTGTGCGCCGCCGCCAGCCTGCGTATTGACGCCATCAAACAACTCCAGCAACGCTGGCAACAAGAAGC
>RRZU011038327.1_pt1 | contig 17310 bp, 18 predicted proteins | sample 2165561 | NCBI WGS metagenome assembly RRZU01 (sample SAMN10456909, study PRJNA506462) | wastewater metagenome | isolation source: wastewater sludge | place: USA: Moscow, Idaho | reverse complement strand
GATGTGGAAGGCCTTCTTCATCACCTCGGCCAGGGCGTGCGCGTCCTTGACCAGGAAGTTGTGCTTGACGATGGGGCGCGTGATGCCCACGGTGTCGCATTCCTGGAAGGCGTCCTGCCCGATGGCGGTGGTGGAGACCTGACCGGTGATGACCACCAACGGAATCGAATCCATGTAGGCGGTGGCGATGCCGGTGATGGCGTTGGTGACGCCGGGGCCGGAGGTGACCAGCGCCACGCCCACTTCACCCGTGGCGCGCGCAAAGCCGTCGGCGGCGTGCACGGCGGCCTGCTCGTGGCGCACCAGCACGTGCTGGATGGTGTCCTGCTTGTAGAACGCGTCGTAGATGTGCAGCGCTGCGCCGCCGGGGTAGCCCCAGACGAATTTCACGCCCTCGGCCTGCAGGGCCTTGACGAGGATTTCAGCACCACGGAGTTCGGAGGAGTCGCTGCCGGCGGATGCGGCGGCGGCCGATTTGAGTTCGGCTTTGGAGATTTCCATTTTTGATCAACCTTTCGAGAATTTCTCTGACGAAATACCTTGGGTGCCCCTTGCCAGCCCTTGTGAGGCCGCTTCAGGACTTGAGGCCATGCGCCATGGGCCGGGACTGCTTTCCCGCCGGACGATGACCCGTTTGCCTTTTTTGACTGCAATGCGGATTATCGCACTGCAACATGGCCAGCGCCAGCGCCAGCCGCGAATCTGTGGCGGCCGGGTGCCATAATCGCGGCCAGAAAGAGGGATGGGCGGCGCCGAAGGCGCGTCCACCACGCCGCAGTCACTGCGCCACCGCCGCCCTGTCGTTCGACGTCCTTGGCCACCGAACAAGAACTCTCCGATTTCCTCAAAAGCGTCGAGAAGCGGGCGTTCAAGCGCACCGTCTACCACGTGCGCGACGAGGATGCGGCACTCGACATCGTGCAGGACAGCATGATGAAGCTGGCCGAGCACTACGGCGACAAGCCGCCGGCCGAGTTGCCGCTGCTGTTCCAGCGCATCCTGTCCAACAGCACGCTGGACTGGTTCCGCCGCCAGAAGACGCGCAACGCCCTGTTCTCGAACATGAGCGACTTCGACTCGCCCGACGGCGACTTCGACCTGCTGGAAGCCTTTGCCGGCGCCTCGGATTCGCAGCAGATCGAAAGCGTCGAGGATTCGACGCGCCGCGCCGAGATCCTGCGGGAGATCGAGTTACAGATACAGGCCCTTCCCAACCGTCAACGCGAGGCGTTTCTGATGCGTTACTGGGAGGAAATGGATGTTGCCGAAACGGCGGCTGCCATGGGGTGCTCGGAAGGCAGTGTCAAGACGCACTGCTCGCGTGCTGTCCAGGCGCTGGCCAAGGCACTGCGAGCCAGGGGAATCCTGCCATGAACACCAACTACAGCCAACAGCACACCGATACCCTGCACAACCGTTTCGGCTTGCGCGTGGCCGCGCGCCTTTCGGCCGGTGCCGAGGCGCTGCCGCACGACATCGGCGAGCGCCTGCGTGCGGCGCGCGAACAGGCGCTGGCGCGGCGCAGGCAGCCGGTGGCGCTGGTGCGCCAGCGTGCCGCCAGCGCCGTGTCGCGCAGCGGCGGCACCGCCACGCTCGGCCTGGGCGACGACGGCCTGGGCTTCTGGGGCCGCCTGGCCTCGGGCATGCTGGTGCTGGTCGTGGCGGCCGGCCTCGTCACCATCAACCTGGTGCAGGACGACGACCGCACCGCCGAAGTGGCCGAACTGGACGCCGCCCTGCTGACCGACGACCTGCCGCCCGAGGCGTACGCCGATCCGGGCTTTCTGCAATACCTGAAGTCCAGCAAGGGAGCACAGGGCAGCGTCACCCGTTAAGCTGTGGCCATCGCCCCTTCGCCACGCCCATGCGCCCCATCCTGCCGGTCCTGCTCGTCGCTCTCAGCACCCTGATGCTGACTTCGGCGTGGGCGCAGGCGCCGGCCCAGGCCACCCTGACCGCCCAGGCCGGCAGCCTGATCGCCTGGCGCAGCCTGACGTCTGAACAGCAGGCCGCGCTGCAGCCGCTCAGCAAGCTCTGGCCCACCATGGGGGCCGACCAGCAACGCAAATGGGTGGCGCTGGTCGGCAACTTCAACCGCATGTCGCCCGACGAGCGCACCACGCTGCAAAGCCGCATGACCGAATGGGCCAACCTGACACCGGCGCAGCGCACGCAGGCGCGGCTCAATTTCGGCGAGGTGCGCCGCGTGCCCGCCGACGAACGGCGCGCCAAGTGGGAGGAATACCAGGCCCTGCCGGTCGAGGAGCGCGAGCGCCTGGCCAACGACCGGCCCAAGCCGCCCGCCGGTGCCGCACCCGCGCTGCGGCCGGCGCCGGCCGATCGCCTGCTGCGCCCCACGCGCCCGCCCGTGCCGGTGGCCACGCCTACCGGGCCGGCACCTGCCACCACGGCGCAGCCGGCGCCGCCCGTGAATCGCCATACACTTCTGCCCCAGCCGCCCGCACCGGCGCCCGAGCCGCAGCGCTGAACCGCCGACAGGCGGCCGGCATCCTGCCCGCCGCCCCAGAAGTCTCCTGTCGCATGAATTCATCCGCCGCTCCGGCCTCCCCCACCAACCCTGCCCTGCCCGCCTCGCTGCGCGCGCCCTCGCTGCGCCGCCGCATGGCCTGCTGGTTGTACGAGGGCACGCTGATGTTCGGCGTGGTGGTGCTGCCGGGCCTGATCTTCGGCATCCTGACCAACACGCGCCACGCGCTGGACAACCGCCACGCGCTGCAGGGGCTGCTGTTCGCGGTGCTGGCGCTGTACTTCGGCTATTTCTGGGTCAAGGGCCAGACGCTGCCGATGAAGACCTGGCACATCCGCGTCGTCGACCGGCAGGGCCAGCCGCTGCGCTGGCCGCGCGCGCTGCTCCGGTATCTGCTGGCCTGGGTGTGGTTTCTGCCCCCGCTGGCCGCCATGGCGCCGTTCAAGCTGTCGGGCGGCGAGGTCACGGTGCTGATGGGGGGCTGGATCGTGGTGTGGGCGCTGCTGAGCCGCTTTCAGCGCGGGCAGCAGTTCTGGCACGACGTGTGGGCCGGCACCCGGCTGATCGACGTGCAGCCCGACCTGTCGCGCCGCCGCGTGTGAGCGCAAGCGCCGCCGCCCCCACATCCGTCATGCCCGTGCCCGACAATCGCCGCATGAATCCGCCCTCGCCACCGACCGCCTCCACCGCGCCGGACCCCGTCAACCCGCAGAAGGCACGCACCGGCCTGTCGCGCGTGTGGCACGCCACGGGCTACTCCATCGAGGGGCTGCGCGCCGGCTGGGGCGAGACCGCCTTCCGGCAGGAGGCCATTGCCGCCTTCGTGCTGCTGCCGGCGGCGTTCTGGATCGGCCGCAGCTGGATGGAGACGGCGCTGCTGGCCGGCTCGGTGCTGTTCGTGATGATCGTCGAGCTGCTCAACACCGGCATCGAGACCGCCATCGACCGCATCGGCCCGGAATGGCACGATTTGTCCAAGCGCGCCAAGGACATGGGCTCTGCCGCCGTGCTGCTCAGCCTGGTGCTGGCGGGCGGCATCTGGCTGTCGGCGCTCTACACGCATTTTTTCGCCTGATGAACGCTCCCGCCTTTTCGATCTGCGTCTACTGCGGCTCGCGCCCCGGTGTTGACGAGCGCTTCGCGCACACCGCCGCCGAGGTCGGCCACTGGATCGGCGCGCGCGGCGGCCAGCTGGTGTATGGCGGCGGCCGCAGCGGGCTCATGGGCGTGGTGGCCGATGCCACGCTGGCCGCGGGCGGCCGTGTCGTCGGCGTGATTCCGCGCACGCTGGTGGAGCGCGAGCATGCGCACCGTGGCTGCACCGAGCTGCACGTGGTCGAGACCATGCACGAGCGCAAGCGCATCATGGCCGAGCGCGCCGACGCCTTCCTGGCGCTGCCGGGCGGCATCGGCACCTTCGAGGAATTCTTCGAGACCTGGACCTGGCGCCAGCTCGGTTACCACAACAAGCCGCTCGGCCTGCTGAATCAGCACGGCTACTACGAGGCCATGCTGCGCTTCATCGACCACTGCGTGGCCAGCGGCTTCATGGATGGCAGCCAGATGCAACTGATGAACGCCGACGACGACTGGCAGCGCCTGCTGGAAACACTGGTGGAGTCGGCCGGGTTCCCGCTGCCGACGCAGGTGCACGCCATCTGAGGCGGCCACGAAAAAGCCGCGCGGCCTGAACGGCACACGCGGCTTCGGCGGTCAGGGCTCGGCGAGCGAACCCGGCAACCGTACGACTTACCAGCGGTACTTGTTGCTGCTTTCCCAGTCGCTCACCTGCTTCTCGGCTTCGTCACGGGCGATGCCGTAGCGCTCCTGCATCTTGCCGACCATCTGGTCGCGCTTGCCGGCAATCACGTCCAGATCGTCGTCCGTCAGCTTGCCCCACTGCTCTTTCACTTTGCCCTTGAACTGCTTCCAGTTGCCGGCGATGGTGTCTTCGTTCATGGTGAATCTCCTGTGATGTTTCACAAGCGCCCTTCATGGGGTCATGAAGTAGTGTTGAAGCGTTTGCGATGGGTTCATCGTATGAAGAGATCGGCGCGCGCGCAGTAGGTGCCGGCGGCGCCTGTGCGTCAGTTCAGGACTACTCTGATGTGTGTCGTGCGACATAGTCGCCACACGACGGGCCAGCACCGCAGGCCTCAGTCCTCGGGCAGAAACAGCGCCTGCAGATCGCTCAGGAAATCGAAGCCGCGCGCGGTGGGCCGCAGCACCGCACCATCCTGTTCCAGCCAGCCGCTCTGCTCTGCTTTTTGCAGCGCTTCGCGCACGCTGCTGGGCGGCAGGCCGGTTCTGTCGAAGTAATCCTGCAGCGTGAAGCCATCCTTCAGCCGCAGCGCGTTCAGCATGTATTCGAACGGCAGCTCGCGCCGGGCCACCTCGTGCGCCTGCGCCACGGCGTCGCCGGCCAAGGCGCGCTCCATGTACAGCTCGGGCTGGCGGTGCCGCACCTGCCGCACGATGCGGTGCGGAAAGCTCAGCTTGCCGTGCGCGCCGGCGCCAATGCCCAGGTAGTCACCGAACTGCCAGTAGTTCTGGTTGTGCACGCAGCGGTGGCCCGTGCGGGCGTAGGCCGACACTTCGTAGCGCTCCAGCCCGGCCTGCGCCGTGGCTTCGGTGATGTGGTCGAGCATGTCCCACGCCACGTCCTCGTCCGGCACGCGCGGCGGAAACTTGGCGAACACCGTGTTCGGCTCGATCGTCAGGTGGTAGACCGACAGGTGCGGCGGGTTGAAGGCCAGCGCCGTGGCCAGATCGTGCTGCAGATCGGCCAGCGACTGACCGGGCAGCGCGTACATCAGGTCGAGGTTGAAGGTGTCGAAGGCGCGCGCGGCCTCTTCCACCGCGGCGCGGGCCTGCGCGCCGTCGTGCACGCGGCCGATGGCCTGCAGGTGCCGGTCGTTGAAGCTCTGCACGCCGATCGACAGGCGCGTGACGCCGGCGGCGCGAAAGGCGGCGAAGCGCTCGCGCTCGAAGGTGCCCGGGTTGGCCTCCAGCGTGATCTCGCAGGCCGGCTCCAGCGGCAGGCGGGCGCGCACGCCGGCGATCAGGCGGTCGATCTGCGCCGGCTCGAACAGGCTGGGCGTGCCGCCGCCGATGAACACGCTGTAGATGGGGCGGCCCCAGATGAGCGGCAGGCCGGCTTCCAGATCGGCCATCAGCGCATCGACGTAGCGCGCCTGCTGCGCGGCGGCGTCGGTGCCCTCGCGCCGCTCGTGCGAGTTGAAATCGCAGTAGGGGCACTTGCGGATGCACCACGGCAGGTGCACGTACAGCGACAGCGGCGGCAGCGCTGGCAGTTGCAGCGTGCCGGGACGCAAGTAGTGCGAGACGTCGTTCATCGGCGAGGGGCGCAACAGTTCACTTCAATAATCAGAGCTGCTTGCGCACGCTGCATAAGGATTTCATTTAGAAACATATCTGAAATCCTTGACTGGCAGGCGCAAGCAGCTATGAATATTGAATCCTCCGTTACGCCAGCCAGTGCGCACGCATCAACTCCACCATGCGCGCTGCGGCGCGGCCGCGGTGGCTGTGGGCGTTCTTCATGGCGGGCGGCAGCTCGGCAAAGGTCTGGCCGAACTCAGGGATGAACATCACCGGATCGAAGCCGAAGCCGCCCGTGCCGCGCCGCTCGCGCGTGATCTCGCCCACCACGCGGCCGACGGCGATCAGCGGCTCGGGGTCGTCGGCACTGCGCAGCGCCACCAGCGTGCTGACCATGGCGGCGCGGCGGTTGTCGACATCGCGCATCTGCTCTAGCAGCGCACGCACGTTGTTGTCGTCGCTCTTTTCGTAGCCGAACTGCGTGGCGTAGAAGGCCGTGTCGACGCCCGGCAGGCCGCCGAAGGCATCGACGCACAGGCCGGCGTCGTCGGCCAGCGCGGGCAGGCCGCTCATCAAGGATGCGTGGCGCGCCTTGGCCAGCGCGTTCTCGACGAAAGTGCGGAACGGCTCCTCAGCCTCGCCGATGCCCAGGTCGGCCTGGCGCACCAGATCCATGCCCAGCGGTGCCAGCATGGCCTGCAGCTCGGCCAGCTTGCCGGCGTTGTTGGATGCCAGAACGATTTTCATGCCAAATCAGGCTGCAGCGCTTGTCAGACAAGCGCAAGCAGCTCTTATTTTTGCAGTGCCTTGGACTGCATCGCGATCAGCTCGCCAATGCCCTTTTCGGCCAGGCGCAGCAGCTGATCCATCTCGGCACGCGAGAAGGCCACGCCCTCGGCCGTGCCCTGCACCTCGACGTAATGGCCGGCGCCGGTCATCACCACGTTCATGTCGGTGTCGCACGACGAGTCCTGTGCGTAGTCCAGATCGAGCACGTGCGTGACGGCGACGATGCCCACCGAGATGGCCGCCACCGGGTGCAGGATGGGCGATTCGCTGATCGCGCCGCGCGCCAGCAGCCAGCTCACCGCGTCGTGCGCGGCCACGTAGGCGCCGGTGATGGCGGCGGTGCGCGTGCCACCGTCGGCCTGGATCACGTCGCAGTCGAGGTGGATGGTGCGCTCGCCCAGCTTGGCCAGGTCGAACACGGCGCGCAGGCTGCGGCCGATGAGGCGCTGGATCTCCTGCGTGCGGCCGCTCTGCTTGCCGCGCGCGGCCTCGCGGTCGCCGCGCGTGTGCGTGGCACGCGGCAGCATGCCGTATTCGGCCGTCACCCAGCCCTCGCCACTGCCGCGCTTGTGCGGCGGCACGCGCTCCTCGACGGAAGCGGTGCACAGCACCTTGGTCTGCCCGAACTCGATCAGCACCGAGCCTTCGGCATGCACGGTGTAGCCGCGCGTGATGGTGACGGGGCGCAGCGCATCGGGCGCGCGGTCGGTACGGGTGGAAGCGATGGAGTCAGTGGTCATGTTCGTGTCGAATTCAAAAGGCCGCGGAGCAGGCCATGCCAGGATCGCCGTGGACGGACCTGCGCCGGCCACTGGCGATGTCCCCCCTCGCGCAGCAGAGGGGGGAAGCGGCGTCAGCCGCTCAGGGGGGTGTGATTTTTTTCGTTCTCTGAATCGCCTCATTGATCTCGGCGATCGAGCGCTCGATGGCCTCTTCGTCCATCTCGTCCATCAGCGGGTCCAGCCCGGCCTGGATGGTGGAGGCGAACACATCGTCGCTCATCAGCTCGGTCTCGGTGAAGCCGCTGTGCTGGAAGCCCGAATCGGCCGGCGTCTCCCATTCGAAGGCCAGCACCGTGACGTTGTCGGAATGCTCGCCGGCGGCCTGCAGCGCCATCTCCACCACCGCCGGTACGGCATCGGCCACGGGGCTGGCAGACAGCACGCTGACGATCTGCTCGTCCGTCAGGCTGCCCCACAGGCCGTCGGAGCACAGCAGCACCTTGTCGCCCTCGGCCAGGCGCAGCGGGCCGGCGACGTCGAACATGGGCCGCACCGTGGAGCCCAGGCAAGTGAACAGCACGTTGCGGTTGATGCCCTCCAGCGAGGCACCGGCCTTGGCCTGCGCCTCGCTGTACGAATGGTCGCGCGTGCGCGTGAGCAGCGCACCGTCGCGCACCACGTACAGGCGCGAATCGCCACAGTGCACCCAGTGCAGCTCGCCCGACTGCACCAGCCCGGCCACCAGCGTGGTGCGCGGCGTGTCGAGCAAGCCGCATTCGCTGGCGTAGCGGATGATCTGGTGGTGGGCCGCCATCAGCCCCGTGGCCAGAAAGGTGGGTGGCGTGGGCAGCTTGGGCTTGGCCTCGCGCTGGAAGGTGGCCGACATGGACTGCAGGGCAATCTGCGCTGCCACCTCGCCTTCCGGGTGCCCGCCCATGCCGTCGGCCAGCACGAACAGGCCGGCGTCGCGGGTGTAGCAGTAACCCATGCGGTCTTCGTTCTTCTCACGGCCGCCCAAGCGGCTGAGCTGAAATACCGAGAATTTCATTGAAACTGGGATGGAATGGCCGGGGGCTCGCCGTCACGACGGGCGGGTGCGGCGCGGCTGATGGGGGATCGCGTCAACTCTTGCCGAAGCGCGTGGCGCGCTTGAGGTTCTTCTTGGTGTCGGTCACCATGTTGTCGAACTGCAGGCGCACCTTCTCGCCCACGCTGAGTTTGGTGTACTGGCGCTCGCCCTCGCGGCTCAGCTCCTTCTGCAGCGCGAACACCGACTGCGGGCGCGACAGCGGATCGAGCGACATGCACCACTCGACCACCTCGATCAGGTTGTCGGAATACACGCCGCGCATGCGCGTGAGCGACAGCGCCAGGCGGTCTTTTTCGAGCCGCTGCGGCGCATCGTTGGGCGGGTAGCCCTGCATGCACGAATAGATGCAGGCGCCAATGGCGTAGATGTCGGTCCACGGGCCCATGGTGGAGTCGCGGCGGTACATCTCGGGCGCAGCAAAGCCGGGCGTGTACATGGGGCGGGTGAAGTTGCCTTCCTTGTTCAGCACCTCGCGCGCGGCGCCGAAGTCGATCATCACCGCCTTGTTGTCGTCGGTGATGAAGATGTTGGCCGGCTTCAGGTCCAGGTGCAGCATCTTGTGCTGGTGCACGATGCGCAGCCCGCGCAGGATCTCGTCGAACAGCGAGCGGATGGTGGACTCGCGGAACACCTTCTGCTTCTTCAGGTCGCGCGCGGTGACGATGAAGTCCTGCAGGGTCGCGCCCTCCAGGTAGTTCATCACCATGTACACGGTTTCGTTCTGGCGGAAGAAGTTCAGCACGCTCACCACCGAGGGGTGGGAGATCTGCGCCAGCGAACGGCCTTCCTCGAAGAAGCTTTTCAGGCCCAGGCGGTACAGCGACAGCTTCTCGGGCGCCACGTGCGGCACCAGTTCGCCCTGGTCGCGCACCGTCAGCGCCGAGGGCAGGTATTCCTTTATGGCGACCTGCTGGCCTTCCTTGTCGACCGCCAGATAGACCACGCCGAAACCGCCGGCCGAGATGCGACGCACCACGCGATACCCGCCGATCACCGTGTCGGCCGGCAGGGGTGCGGGTTTCTGCTTTGACATAATTTGTGCTGTCTGTCGGCCCGGCCAAAACGGCTGCGTCCCGATCAGACAAGGCCATGATCAAGACCGTTTCGCACCGGGAAAAGTAACATGTCAGTTTACAGTATGACCGGTTATGCCAGCGGTCAGCAGACCGCCCACGGCAGCACCGAAGACGCCCCGGCGTGGAAGAATGCGCAGGCCCGGCTGGGGCTGGAGTTGCGCTCGGTCAACAGCCGTTTTCTGGACCTCGGCTTTCGCCTGTCCGACGAACTGCGCCAGCACGAACCGGCCCTGCGCGAGCTGCTGGGCAAGCGCCTGAAGCGCGGCAAGGTCGAGCTGCGCGCCTACCTGCAAGGCCGCGACGCCGGCACCCTGGCCGACCCACCCCCGCGAGTGCTGCAGCGCCTGGCCTCGGTGCAGGACCAGGTGCGCGTGTGGCTGCCGGATGCCGCGCCGCTGTCGGTGGCCGACGCGCTGCGCGCGGCCAGCAGCGCCGAACCGGCCGACGACGAAGGCACCGCCAAGGCGCTGATGGAACTGGCGCAGACCGTGCTGGACGATTTCGTCGCCGCGCGTGCGCGCGAAGGTGCGCGCCTGGCCAAGCTGATCCGCGAGCGCGTGGCACAGCTGCGCGAACTGGCGCGCGCCGCCGAGCCGCTGGTGCCGCAGGCGGTGCAGGCGCAGAAAGAGCGCTTCATCGCGCGCTGGAACGAGGCGCTGGCCAGCGGCGACGGCCAGGTCGGCCCCGAGGCCGCGCAGGAGCGCGCCCTGGCCGAGGCCACGGCCTTCGCCATCCGCATCGACGTGGCCGAGGAACTGGGCCGGCTGGCGGCGCACCTCGATGAGATCGAGGCCGTGCTGAAGAAAGGCGGCGAGGTCGGCAAGCGGCTGGACTTCCTGATCCAGGAACTGCACCGCGAGGCGAACACGCTGGGCAGCAAATCCGCCGCGCTGGAGCTGACGCGCGTCTCGGTCGACATGAAGGTGCTGATCGAGCAGATGCGCGAGCAGGTGCAGAACATCGAGTGAGCGGTCAGCCTCGTTGAAAACGAGGGGAGTATGTGTTTGCAGCGACCATATGGCGGGCGCTGGTGGCTGACATATCAGGGAGTATCTATCCCCACCGGCCTGTGGGAGCGGCCTTGGCCGCGATGGCGGCGCCGCGCCCTCATCCACCGCTGCATCGCGGGCAAGCCCGCTTCCACACACAGCGCGCAAGCCTGCGCCAACAAAATCAAAGGGAGTATATGTTTCAAGCGCCCAGTGAGCGGGCGCTAGCGTCTGTCACAGCAGGGAGTATCTAACGCCATCACCCTGTGGGAGCGGCCTTGGCCGCGATGGCAGCGCCCGCGCCTGCCCCAGTCACCCGCCACGGCCAACAGCGCCGCCCAACACCCCTCAGCGCGGCAACAACCCCGCCGCCGCCGCCGTGCCCTGCACGCTGCGCGCGAACTGCGCGTAGCCCTTGGCATTGGCGTGCACCTGGTCGGAACGCAGCTCGGCCTGCGCCAGCACCTCGCCCCAGCCTTCGCGCTGCAGCGGAATGTTCAGGTCCTTCGCGACCTCGGCGTACAGCGCGTGGTCGGTCATCTGGCCCAGCGCGGCGGCCACGGTGGCGCGCGGCACGGCCACCAGCAACACCTGCGCACCTGATTCGAGCGCCAGCTTGCAGGCCGCATGCACGTTGGCGCGCGTGTCGCTCTCGGGCAGCTTGCGCAGGAAGTCGTTGCCGCCGATGCTGACGATGACCAGCTTCGGGCGGTGCTCGGCCAGCAGCGCCGGCAGCCGCGCCAGCGCCTGCGCGCTGGTGTCGCCCGGCACGCCGGCGTTGACGACGTTCCAGCCCGTCAGTTCGGCCAGCACCGTGGGGTAGCTGGCCTCGGCCGAGGCGCCGGTGCCGTAGGTCAGCGAATCGCCCAGCGCCAGCACGGTGCTGCCGGCCGGCACGGGCTGCGCCTTGCCCTGGCTGCGGCCGCAGCCCGCCAGCGCGGTGCCCAGCAGCGCCGCCGCGCCCAGCGCCAGCGTGCGCGCCGCAAAGCCGCGCCGGGTGGTCTGCCCTGCCGCGCTCACACCGATTCGGCGCCGGCCAGCACCGCGCGGGCGCCGGTGCCCAGGCGCTCGGGCGAGGTGTATTCGCGCCGGTAGTCCTCGAACGGCACCTGGTCGCTGGCCTCGATGCGCTTCTGCTCGGCCACCGAGGCGGCGGCCAGCTGGTCGAAGCGCGCCTTCAGATCGGCGCTGTACGGCAGCGCCAGCAGCCGGGCGCGGGTGTCCAGCGAACGCGCGCTGACGAAGGCCGAGAAGCTGTCGGCATGCTCGGCGCGCATGGCGCTCAGCACGCGGGCCGAGGGCAGCGTGTGCGGCGCGGCCAGCGCCGCGCGGGCGGCGGCCAGGGCGTCGGCGTAGGCACGGCCGCCATCCTGTGCGTCCATGGCGGCGGCCACGGGTTCCAACTGCCCCACGATGTCGGCCGCCCAGTCGGCCAGGGTCACGGGCTGGCCCAGGCGCTGCAGCAGCAGGCCGGGCTCGCGCCCGCGCGCGGCCGTGAGATGCTGGTTGTTCTTCACCGTCGCGATCTCGTCCGGCGAATCGGGTGGGCTGTCTTCCAGCAGGCAGTGCAGCAGGAACAGGTCGAGAAAGCGCGCCGTGTCGGCGTTGAGGCCGATGGGCTCGAACGGGTCCAGGTCCATCAGCCGCACTTCGACGTATTCGACACCGCGCTCGCGCAGCGCGTGCAGCGGGCGCTCGCCGGGGCGGATGACGCGCTTGGGCCGGATGGTGCCGTAGAACTCGTTCTCGATCTGCAGCAGCGTGGTGGCCAGCTGGTTGTAGTCGCCGCCGGGGTTCTGGATGCCCACCGCCTCATAGGCCGGGTACGGCCGGGTCAAGGCTTCTTCCAGCGAGGCGGCGTAGCTCTCCAGGCTGTTGTAGCTCACGGCCAGCTGGGCCTGCGCATCGCTCTGGTAGCCCAGCCGCCCCATGCGCAGTGCGGTGGCGTGCGGCCGCCCCATGGTGTTGGCACCCATGGGCTGCAGCTCGTGGTCGCGCCCGGCGACGAAGCACGAACACACCGCCGGCGAGGCGCCGAACAGGTACAGCAGCACCACCGCGTTGCGGCGGAAGTTGCGGATCAGCGCGAAGTAGTTGTCGTTGCTCAAACCCGGCAGCGACCAGTTGTAGTGGATACCCGAGATGGTCTGCATGCGCCGGCCGTAGCGGTGGCCCAGCCCCATGCGGTACACGCTCTTGGCGCGGCCGACGTTGCTGCTGCCGTAGCGGCCCAGCGGAATGGTTTCGTCGGTCGGCAGGCCGCAGGGCATGCTGCTGACCCACAGCATCTCGTCGCCCAGCGCGGCCAGCTCCTGATAGACCACCTGGTGGATCTGCGTCAGTTCGGCCAGCGCATCGTCCACATTGCCGTGCACGCCCGTCACCAGTTCGAGCTGCGATTCGCTGAAATCGGTGGTGATGTGCGGGTGCGTCAGCGGCGAGCCCAGCGCGGCCGGGTGCGGCGTCAGCGCCAGCGTGCCGCCGGGCTGCGCGCGCAGGCTTTCCTTCTCGATGCCGCGGCGAATGCCACGCAGACGCTCGGGCGTCAGCGTGGCCAGCCGGTCGCTCAGCGTGCTCATGTTCTTGTTCCGTTCTTTCAGGCGGGGTGGCGAAGTTAGCACAGGCGCCCAAACCCCGCCTGACGCTGGGTCAGCGGCGCGCGGCCAGCGCCTGCCCCACCTCGTTGCGGCCCTGCTCGCCGCCAACCTGCGGCACGGTTTCGCCGCTGCGGTCGCGCACCTGCTCCAGCGCGGCGGCCAGGCGCTCGGGTGTGTCGGGCGTCAGCCCCAGGTGCACGCCCTTGGTCAGCGTGACGTGCGCCGCCTCGTAGGTGCCGGCGCCGGCGGCAAAGATCATGCGGCTGGGCGCCTGCTCGCTCACCGCCACCAGCATGGCGGGCACCACGGCCTCGGGCTTCAGGGCCTCCAGCACTTCGGGCGGCAACAGGCCTTCGGTCATGCGCGTGGCGGCGGTGGGCGCCAGGCAGTTGACGCGGATGTCGTTCTTGGCGCCTTCGATGCTCAGCGTCTGCATCAGGCCCACCAGCGCCATCTTGGCGGCGCCGTAGTTGCTCTGGCCGAAGTTGCCGTACAGGCCGCTGGACGACGTGGTCAGCACGATGCGGCCGTACTTCTGCTCGACCATGTGCGGCCAGGCGGCCTTGCACAGGTGCACGCCACCCATCAGGTGCACGTCCACCACCAGGCGGAAATCGGCCAGCTCCATCTTGCCGAAGCTCTTGTCGCGCAGGATGCCGGCGTTGTGCACCAGGATGTCGACGCGGCCCCAGGTGTCGATGGCCTGCTGCACCATGGCCTGCACGGCGTCGAAATCGGTCACCGAGGCGCCGTTGGCGATCGCCTCGCCGCCCTTGGCCTTGATCTCGTCGACCACCTTCTGCGCCGCGCTGGCGGAGCCGCCGCTGCCATCCACCGCGCCGCCCAGGTCGTTGACCACCACCTTGGCGCCGCGCTCGGCCAGCGCCAGCGCATGCAGGCGCCCCAGCCCGCCGCCGGCGCCGGTGACGATGGCCACGCGGCCGGTGAAATCGATCTTGTCCATGTGTGTTGCTCCTTGGCTTGCCTTTGACTGGCGCCGACTGTAATTCACCGCCGCCGCGCCCCCTGTAGCGCAGCCGACAAACGCCGCCCCGGCTTGGCGCCAAAATGCCGCCCATGGAACTCAACCACGACATCATCGACACCCCGCCGCGCGACTCGGCCAGCGTGGTGATGCTGCGCGACAGCGCCGACGGGCTGCAGGTGCTGCTGATGCGCCGCCACACCGATTCGGCCGTGCTGGGCGGCGCCTACGTCTTCCCCGGCGGCAAGGTGGATGCAGCCGACAGCGCGCCCGAGATGCTGGCCCTGCTCGACCGCCCCATGGCCGAGCTGCACGCCCGCGTGGCCGAACCGGCGCTGACGCCCGAGCAGGCCGCCGCCTTCTACGTGGCCGCCGCGCGCGAGGCGGCCGAGGAATCGGGCCTGCTGTATCTGCAGGTTGGCGCCGCCGAGATCGCCGAGCACAGCGCCGCCACCTGCGAGCGCCTGCGCGCCGGCGAAGCCTTCGCCGCGCTGCTCGCCGAGCACGGCGCGCGGCTGGATACCGACGCCCTCGCCCCCTGGGTGCGCTGGATCACGCCGCGCCGCCCGTCGGTGATGAACAAGCGCTTCGACACCCGCTTCTTCCTCGCCGCCGTGCCGCCCGCGCAGGAGGCCAGGCACGACGACTTCGAGGTGACCGAGGCGCGCTGGCTCACGCCCAGGCAGGCCCTGCAGCAATACCGCGCGCACGAGATCGAGATGGCGCCGCCGCAGATCGTCAGCCTGCTGCACCTGATGCAATACCGCGACGTGGCCCAGGCCATGCAGGACGCGCGCAGCCGCACGCCGCCGCTGATCGAGCCCCAGCCCGCCGACACCGCCGAGACGCGCGTGCTGTGCTACCCCGGTGACGAAGCCCATTCGGTGCCCGCCCGTGCCCTGCCAGACCCCGTGCCCACGCGCGTGGTGTGGCGCAACAAGCGCTTCGAGCCGCCGCAGGGCTTTGGCCCTTATCTGGATTGAAATGAAGCCCGCCAAGCTTGCCCCTCTTCATCTCTTTGTGGGGGCGGGCTTGCCCGCGATGAAGCTCACGCCCTGACGGATGCGCCCATCGCGGGCAAGCCCGCTCCCACAACAAACCCCAACCCCGCCGCTGTGCGCCGCCCCTGACATGGAAATCCCCGACTTCACCCCCACCGACATCGTCACCGATGAACTGGCGCTGCTGAACCGCCTGGTGCCGCTGCACGAGCAGCGCATCATCGAAATCGGCTGCGGCGCCGCCTACCTGTCGCGCAAGCTGCTGGCCGCCTACCCCGCCTGCACCGTCACCGGGCTGGAAGTGGATGAAGCGCAGCACGCCAAGAACCTGGCCGCGCCGCCCGTGCCTGGCCTCAGTTTCGTCGCCGCCGGCGCGCAGGCCATCCCGTTCGACGACGCGGCCTTCGACCTGGCGATCATGCTCAAGTCGCTGCACCATGTGCCGCTGGACGGGATGGACCAGGGCCTGGCCGAGGCGCGCCGCGTCCTCAAACCCGGCGGCCACCTTTACGTGTCCGAGCCCGTGTTCACCGGCCCCATGAACGAGATCGTGCGCCTGTTCAACGATGAGCAGGCGGTGCGCCACGCCGCCTACCAGGCCGTGCAGCGCGCCGTGGCCAGCGGTGGCTGGCGCGCCGTGGTGGAGCACCACTTCAACGTGCCCGTGCGTTACGCCGACTTCGAGGATTTCGAGCGCCGCATGACCGACGTGACCTACGCCGACCGCCGCTTCAGCCCCGCCATGCGCGAGCGCGTGCGCGAACGCTTCGAGGCGCTCAAGCCACCGCCGGGCGAGCCCTTCATCCGCCCCATGCGCGTCAATTTGCTTCAAAAAACATAGCTGCCTGCGCTTGCTGGACAAGCACCAGAGGCCAAAAACACTTGAAAAACACCGGAGACACCATGCACCCCATCACCCGCCGCCAGGCCCTGGGCGACCTGCTGCGCCGCACCGCCATCCGCCTGCCGAACAAGCTGGCCATCCATTGCGGCGACACGCGCTGGACCTATGCCGAGTTCGACGCCCTCGTCACCCGCCTGGCCGCCGGACTGGCGCAGCGCGGCATCGCCCATGGCGACAAGGTGGCCGTGCTGGCGCGCAACTCGCACGGCTTTGCCGCCATGCGCTTTGCGCTGGCGCGGCTGGGCGCGGTGCTGGTGCCCATCAACTTCATGCTGAAGGCCGACGAGGTGGCCTACATCCTGCGCCACGCCGGCGCCCGCACGCTGGCCACCGACAGCGGCCTGGCCGCACTGGCCCGCGCCGCGGCCAAGCTGGGCACGCAGGTGCAGGACTTCATCTGGCTGCCCAGCGAAGACCCGAGCGAGCCGGTGGAAGGCATGGCCAGCTTTCACGACCTGGCCGCCTGCACGGCGCCCCTGCCCGAGTCGCCCCTGCAGAGCACCGACCTGCTGCAGATCGTCTACACCAGCGGCACCGAGTCTTCACCCAAGGGCGCCATGCTGACGCACGACGCCGTGCTGTGGCAGTACGTCAGCTGCTGCATCAACGCCGAGGTCGCTGAAAAAGACGTGGCCCTGCACGCGCTGCCGCTGTACCACTGCGCGCAGCTCGACGTGTTCTTCGGCCCCGCCATCTACATCGGCAGCGAGAACCACATCACCGCCAAACCCACGCCCGACAACCTGCTGGCCATGATGGCGGCGCACGGCATCACCAGCTTCTTCGCCCCGCCCACGGTGTGGATCGCCCTGCTGCGCTCGCCGCTGTTCGACCAGACCGATCTGTCGAAGCTGGCCAAGGGCTACTACGGCGCCTCCATCATGCCGGTGGAGGTGATGAAGGAGATCGCCCGCCGCCTGCCGAATGTGCGCCTGTGGAACCTGTACGGCCAGACCGAGATCGCCCCGCTGGCGACGATGCTCGGCCCCGAGGACCAGTTGCGCAAACCCGGTTCGGCCGGCCGCGCGGTGATCAACGTCGAGACGCGCGTGGTCGACGATCAGATGCGCGACGTGGCCGTGGGCGAGGTTGGCGAGATCGTGCACCGCTCACCGCACCTGATGCAGGGCTACTTCCACGACGACGAGCGGACCAGGGCCGCCTTCGAGGGCGACTGGTTCCACTCCGGCGATCTGGGCACCATCGACGACGAGGGCTACATCAGCGTGGTCGATCGCAAGAACGACATGATCAAGTCCGGCGGCGAAAACGTCGCCAGCCGCGAGGTCGAGGAAATGATCTACCGCCTGCCGCAGGTCAGCGAGGT
>RRZU011085000.1_pt1 | contig 17316 bp, 20 predicted proteins | sample 2165561 | NCBI WGS metagenome assembly RRZU01 (sample SAMN10456909, study PRJNA506462) | wastewater metagenome | isolation source: wastewater sludge | place: USA: Moscow, Idaho | reverse complement strand
GGCGATACCGCACATGAATCAGGCTGGTTTAATGAATGAAGGCAAAAGTAAAAAATCATAAGCAAATAATGGTGATTTCAGAATGAGTGGGATAAAATGATAAGATTGCTGCTGTGCTACCTGGTGGCAAGGGTTGAAATCATTATTGCTCACAGATGACACAGATGTTCACAGATATTTTCCCTTTTTGTCTGCATGGATATGGGTTCAGGAAGTTGCTCACAGATGGCACAGATGTTTACAGATATCGTCCCTTTTTGTCTGCATGAATATGGATTCAGGAAGTCGCTCACAGATGGCACAGATGTTCACAGATATTCTTCTTTTTTATTTGCACAATTTTGGGTTCAGGAAGTTGCTCACAGATGGCTAAGATGTTCACAGATGTTGACAGAATATATCAACCATCCAGCGCTTTTAATGATTTCAACGAATTAAAGAATAATTACAATCTCAATCCTAAAAGAAACCATCTACTTTGCTGCTTCCACCGATGACCAGTTTTGATTCTTTTTGATGCGAATGATCTGAGTCTCGGTCACTTTGAATTGTTTAGCCAGCTTTTTAACGGAAACGCCTTCATTCAGCAGCTTTTTCAGGAACATGACCTTGGTGACCGTGAGTTTACCGGTCCGGGGTCCATAGAGAACGGTTTGCTTTTTCTTTTCCTTATCAGCCTGCACATGCGGACTAAGTTGCTGGTGACTGCTGTTTTCCTGCGGTGTCATCCATTTAAGGTTGGTCACCACATTATTCAGTTTGTCAAAATCGAGGTGGGCAACAATGGTATGTTCTTCTGACTGGCGTGGGATAAAATACTCGGCTACCAGGCGATGAACAAGTGGGGCGTAATAATGCGTGCGGCTTTTGAGATCCTGGTTATACACAACCATGTATTCTTTTTTCCTGCTTTCCTGCAAGCTGACGGCCTCCTCCAGTTTCTTTTGCCAATCGGCTCTCTGTTCAGGACTGATCTTATTATTGCGAAGTTCTTTCCGGATAGCCACCACTTCTTTAAACAGAAGGGATAGTGATGCCTGCATTTCTTTCAGGCGGGCCTCGGATTCAGGATTACGCGCATGGAACATTTTCATCCGGATGATCCGGTAGCCATTGATCATAGACCCTTTTAGGATCTTGCCCTTATTAATTTTATTAAAGGCCCTGATACGGCCAAAATTGGAAACTTCCAGGCGGAAGTCATTGACAAATCCTTCTCCCAGGTGAACTTCCTTCCATTCCTCCCGGGCAAAACTCAGTGTATTCAATTCAGGTGTTTTTAATGATACCGGTAATCCGTTATCACAGGGCAAATAGGTTAGTTAGCTACAGTGTAAATCTACAAAAATCCTTACTTACTGCAGTATTGCATGTTAACCCGGCATCCGGGTAATATATTTTTCAATTTGCTTGATCTGGTCAACGATCTGGGGCGTTGTGGGTTTCAGGCCCTTGGCCTTGCGGAAATAATCTTTGGCGGCCCTGAACTCGCGTTTGTTCATCATGATGGAGCAAAGCTGCAGGTATGCGGCAGATTCATTTTCCTTGTCAGGTAACCCCGCCTTTAATGCCTGGCGGATATAGGCTTCGGCTTGTTTATAGTCGCCTTTTTGCAAGCTGAGCATACCCAGTTGCAGTTTATTGGGCCCTTCGGCCTGTTTGGTGAGTGAGCCACCGCCCAGTTCGAGCCCCTTTTTCATGTGCTTTTCCGCCGCGTCGTAATCGTTGCTCATCATAGCGAGGTTTCCCTGGAGGGTATAATAAACAGAGCGAACGGGTTTGATCAGCAAGCCCGGAAAACGTATGGAGTCCACGATTTTTTTGGCCCCTTCCATATCCCCTTCTTCCATGGCAGATTGGATCAACCGCATGGGTCCGAACAGGAAATGACCCAGAATAAGCACGACCGCAATAAAGTATAATATAAAGGAGGGCCAGAAACTGGTTTGATAATTGACAAAAATGGCCAGTCCGAGCATGGCAATACCGATCAAAAGACGGTATTTGATAAGGGTGTTCATCCACTTCATAAATCTGCAATTAGGCCGCAAATATACGGGATTAGGGCAGGCTGGGGCTTTCGGGCGTTAATTTCGGCTTTAAAATGGGTCAAAGCCTTTCCCAATCCGGGGAAACCCTTATTTTTGCCTCCCGAAAATGAGAAAAGCTGTAATAAGTTAACCGTTCAGAGCCCTTATTGCGCATTTCTGGTTTTTGCCCCTGGTCTCATAGTTCAATGGATAGAATAGGAGTTTCCTAAACTCTAGATCCAAGTTCGATTCTTGGTGAGACCACTTAGCAGATGCGGATCAGAGCTTTTGACACAAGTTTGTTTCTTATCCCGTCAATCTTACAGCCTTCACCGACCATTGAAGGCTTTTTTATTTTAGTAAGCGTAAGAAAGTACTACCCCTACCAGGTGAACGGACTGCATGACAGAAAGGCTACGTACAGGAAACCTGATCGATCCCTTCAGCAACCTGGCATTGAGTAAACCGGTTTATCCTTGAAAATCCCCGCAATCGTGTTCCTTGAATTTGTTGATCGCACTTTTATGCGTGAAGTAGACTGATAACCTTTTATTCTTCAATTCCAATCTCTCCCCTTTGATCTCTAACCGGTAAACCGGCGCCTCATCCATTTTAGTAATATGAAATTCGCTGCCCTTCGTCTTAATTGTCAATTCCTTTTCAGTCATTGAACAGGAGAAATCATTTATCCTGAACACATCCTTTTCATCGCATACATTGATCATATCGAATTGCCCCTTTGTAATACTAACTGCAGCCAAATCACAGGCATAACAATTGCCTGAAAATTCGATCCCATATTTTTCATACACATTGTTACTTGTTGAATCTTTTAATTCGAGGGGTATTAAAGCCGAGTAATCTTCCCAATGGATAACGGGTTGACTGGCGCTGTCCGGATTTAAGAGCAGCTGAGTTGATTTGACAGAATCCACCGGAATACTATCATGCTTCTCTTTTGCTGCGTCATTACAGCTAACAGTCATTATCATCAACAATTGTACACAGATAATCAGCCTGATTGTCATTGTATATTTCCAGATTTGATTTAAGTTTTTCATTCAGTGGTCAAACAAACATCTGCCTTTCCGATCAGGCATGACCACGAATGATCAATAAGTACGCCATCACTGTAAAAGCTTATTGGAATGTTAACTAACTCTAAGGATTGTGCATGCCGTTCATTCAATGTTACGATTTACTTTTTTTTCCTGAGTTCCCTTGCCATCTCGATGGAATGCTTTAATGAATGCTTGTTACGCCAGTCGCTATGAGCAATAATGATAAATGTTGGTTTCCGGAATTTCCGCTTCACATTGATAAGGGTAGATTCATATGCCATTTTATTGGCATCACCCAAATATCCCAACGATTCGTCATCGGCGCCTTTTACCAGGCAACCAGCGTATAATATTCTTTCTTTTTTAAACCAGATAACAATATTGTCGGCCGTATGCCCTTCACCGGGGTAATATGTTTCAAAAGAATATTGACCAACTTGAAAAACAGTGTCTTTTGACATCAAGAACTCGGCTCTCTTTTTGTTATTCTTTTTACTTAATTCATCTGTAAGAGCCGTTGTAAAGGTTTTAATTCCCTTTTGCCTGTAATATTCTAGGCCGGCGGTTTTATCGCTATGCCAGTGTGTAGCCAGGCAAAGGAGCACTGGCTTGTTATGCCTGAGTTGAATACTATCAAGCAGGGGCTGGAATTGGGTTGTGTCCCAGGGAGTGTCAAACATAACAACGCCTGTGTCGGTAACCAGGTACATGCCGTTAGCAGGAACCTGGTCGCCCTGGTAAGTATTGAAAGTTGTATAGATATAGAAATCTCCGGTCAAATGTGAGATGATAAGTTTTTTGTCTGCTGACTGCCCATAACCAGTCAACCCTGTAACCATAAAAACAACTGTCCATAGAATAATCCGATTCATATTTTACTTCATTACATTATTTCAAATCGTGAATGCGACAGCAGAATCTCGGCTTTCAATTTCAGAACCGATATGATACAAAGATATCTCCATCCCTATCATGCGTCTTCTCATGCTGATGTAAAGTGAAGTTCCAAAATTTCGCGGAATTTTTTGGACATTATCATACCCGAATCAGTCACCCAGTTAAATACATCAGTATTAATTAGGAATCACCGATAATAAGCTGTACCTTTATATTCTTCATGAGAAGATTGAGATCTCAATCTAATTGTATCAGCCGATACTTTCAGTTTAGTTTCACAATTTTTAATCAGGTAGTCTGCGCATTAACACATGTGCATGAGAATTATTTACATCAAACCCATTTTATTGGGAAAAATCAAAAAAATGAAAAAAGGAACAGTAAAGTTCTTTAACACGACCAAAGGATTTGGTTTTATTAAAGGAGAAGATGGACAAGAAGTATTTGTTCATGTAACAGGTTTACAAGAAGAAATTCAAGAGAACGACGTTGTATCATATGATACGGAAGTCGGGAACCGAGGGGTAAATGCAATAAATGTTCGTTTACAACATTAATTTCCAAAAAGCAGCTTTTAAGCTGCTTTTTTGTTTCTCCTATAAGATCAAATTACCCGGTTTACGCAGAAGAGCTTTTATCAAAATTCTTAGCTGTTCATTTCCATTATAGCTCCATTAATGTTTGCCTGGCTCTACTAAGGCATATTTTGCGGAGGACCAGCTGTTCTCTCAAAATCCAGAATTGTTTCTTTTAAAGAAACCCCTTCCGAATCTTTTACTTCAAATTGCAGTCTTAATGTTTCCTTAGTGAGTTTCATTATGGAAAACACGATTCTCGTTTTATCATCACAAATATTTTTCATGAGAAGAACCGGATGTTTAAATTCATCGAAAGGTTCAAAAATATTAAACCCCATTCGCAGCTCTTCTTCCTTCATTTTCTCCTTCCGTTTCAAATAAAATGTCGAAGTAATTTCATCACTGCTAAAGGTCATTCTTGCAATTTCAAATTCGATTCCCTGCCTGACAAATAACCGATGGCTTTTTAGCGTTTCAACTAATTCCCAATTCCCAACGATCAGGTGAGGTTTGGGGTTGATACAGAAAGAGGTAAAAAATATGTAGGCACTTAGAATAATCGATATAAACAGGCTTCTCTTCATTTCTTTAGTTTTAATAGACCGGCAGACCGAATGTTAATTTAGTGCTCCTTTTGTCCATTGTACTAAATTAACGGATTGCCGTGAACTTGGGCGACCTAAGGTATGGTACAAAATGCGTAGGAAAATGTCACAAGAAGATTAGCACTCATAGCCTCTCCATTACCGAAACTTAATACATATTTAAACATATGCTGCGCTCAAATTTAGCCTATGTCAAATTAGCGTATCTGGTTTTCTTTCCAGATTTGATAAGACATTTCGAATTTTATTTCACCTTTTCCATGAAAGCCTATATCTCGCCAACCTGCTTTACGATAAAAACTTTCCGCCCTTGTCTTGGGTGCTGTACCTAACCAAACATTTTCTTCAGTTTGATTAAAATACCAATCCAACATGATGTCATGAAGTTGCTTACCTATACCTCTTTTTTCAAAATCGGGGTGGACAAATAATGCCCAAATATTTTTTTCTTTAAGATCGACAATTGAAAATCCTACGATCCGGGTGTTCATTTCACAAACCCATCCTTTTCCTCTTTCCGCAAGAAAAACCCGACAATCTTCATCAGACACCAGATCAGGATTTGATAAAACATTTTCCTTTACGGCATTTCTGACGAACTGAATTTGCTTTATGTCGTCAATATTAGCTTCTCTAATTTTCATGTATTAAAATAAGTTTTGAAATTCAATTTCCTTATTGCCTCATCCTAAACCAGGTTGGCTTAAAGAATCAGGGTTGTGCGAATACGACTGGTATCTGAATAAACGCCCCGATGATGACCGGGAAGCGCACATGTATAAATCTCAAAGATTGAATGATCCGCCAGGGATATTGGCTGTTCAATTTTTAAGGTGATACATATAACCTCAATCGCAGATAAGAATTCTTCATTCAGCAATCATTTGGTAAGCAAGCTTTTGCCTGTAACGTATTGACGATTTTAATGCTTAAAAAATCTTTCAGATATGCATATCGACTCCCGGCAGGTCAAACCTGTCATAGTAAACCTGCCGTTGAGGCTCTTATATGACTTCCTAAACGGACAAATGAATTCCTGAAAGCAAACTAACTAATATTTATGTTTATTCTAGTGGAATATGGCTGAAATTACCCGACATGGCCGATCCGTTGTTTAAGGTCACCGTAAAATCGCCATTGACCTCATCGGCTGTGCTGGATGTGATGTGTAGCGTGCCGGTAGTGGAAAAATGCTTGGTTCCAGATGGATCACTTTCCTCCCAACATCCAATGATATCTGCTGCAACTCCTATCGTATAAGTGCCAATAGGAAAATCATTGACACTGTGCAAAGCAATTTCAACATGCTTGACGTCGGCCCCCACTGTTTTTCTAGCTTCAATGTCATTGGTAAACGCAGTGGCTTCATCGGCCACGTAATTTACCCCATCAATCGTCCAGGTAAAAGATGGTGCCCCCGGCCTGGAACTGGTGTTGTCCTTTTTGCATGACATAAAAAGGATTGACAAAAAAATGACTATTAAAAGACGTACATGTTGTAAATATGGATATTTCATAAATCGTCAATTTAGTTAACCAATGTAGAATTAATAAATTGAAAACCGGATACTCAAAATAGGGAGTGGCCCTTTATGGTGCTGTTGGTGAAATATCTGAAAGCAGAATACATTTCATGATTTAAACCGCTCATTTAGCGTCGCTTACTTATACCTATCGCCTGAACTTATAAAAAATCAAAGTCGCCATTAATACCCAGAGTGTTACCAATACCCATGTTCTTACCTCCAGGATATTATAGTCGTGCAGGAGTTTTGCCCAGGAATTTCCCCGAATCCTTCCAAACCAAAATTCAAAAAGTAAAATCATCAACAACCACATGATGCCAATGATCATTGCCTGATTAACAGATGTATCGGAATTTTTTTAAAACAATGTAGAAGTAAACAAGCACTTCAATTCATATCAGGCGCATCGCTTTCAATATCAACAAAATACCAAGGATGACACATAATGTTCCTAAAAAAACCAGAACAGGCTTCCCGTATCTTGTTGGCCGGTTAACGGATTTACCGTCATGCAGGTTATTCACAGGTTTTTTTCCAAACGCTTCCTTGTAGAGGTAGTACCCGATAAAAATAAAAATGGTACCGAAACCTGCCAGAAATTTGATTCCGATCATGATACATCGTAATTAATCAGTCTCTGAATAATATGCCCGGCATAAGTAAACCGGTTTTGCAATATCAATAAATTAAATGATAGCGGAGTTTTGGCATAAAGCGTACGCATGTGCAACTTATGTTGATCACCTTCCACACTGTAGCATGAGCGGCACTGATATGCGTGTGTTTGACCTGTCATACCTCCAGGGATTCGTTTAATATTGGCGCTCGTAAATTATCCCTTCTTTCAGCATGGCCGATTCCTGGCCTCCTTTGATCTTAAATGTTGTTTCAATGGTATTCCAGCGGTCAAAGCCTCCCAAAAAACAAACAAAATGAAGATGGGGGCCACTCGTCCAACCGGTATTACCGCTCAACGCGATCACATCGCCCCTTTTAACTGTATCGCCAACCTTACATTTGGCCCCGTTATATTTTATATGTGCATAAGTTGCAAAGGTGCCATCCGGATGCATGATGCTGATGAGATTGTTGTATTTTTTACATTCCGCCTGCGGACAAGCCTCCGTGTTATGCTGAATCACGTTCACCACAAGACCCTCTCTTGCCGCCAGGATCTCCGTACCTTCCGGCATGGTGAAATCGAGCGAATTTTCATTCTGGTGCGAAAAAGGTCCGTTATATCCCTGGTACACTTTATAACTCTTTCCTTTCTGGAACGGAAGATCATATAATACCGTCTTATCGTAGTTGGTTATCGTAACATCACCCATAGTTGACTTATACGTGTAATTGAATGAATACCTCGACCCAGGTTCAGCAACGGTCATTTCTGTCAGTTTGAATTTCTCAGTTTTGGAAGGAATGACAAAGACCGTTTTATCGCCTTCCGATAAAGCCAGATTGGTCAGTTTAAAATCTATTTGAACGGATACGGGATAAAGCTCAGGGTTTGACGCATACAGGATATATCCCCGGTCCTTTTTTTCATGAAATAATTTGACCGCCTGGGCAAAAGATAAACTGATATTGCTGATCAGTACACATAAGAAAATACAGATCGGTTTCATATGTTCTTGCGATGAGTATGTATGTTGGAAATAATATGCATCGATATGTCAGATAAATTATTTACCGGCCAGGCCTTATTCAGCCTTATGGGCCTCCATGTCGATTTCGATCAGTTGACCCTGAACGGCAAGCCCCTTCACCTCCAGCCAGGTGCCGGTTGGGAACTGCTTCTTATAAATGGTATTACGGAAACCCGACACTTTTAGAAATTCCTGCATATTCGTGGTATAAATATTCTCCACCACCACATCATCATAGCTGTACCCGTAATGCTTTAGAATTTTCTCCAGGTCGCTGTAACAGTTTTTCATTTGCTGCTCCATATTGCCCGGCGCCACGATCACGCCATTGTCATCCATACTGACAGCGCCTGAAATCTTCAGGTCATTCCCAATCCTGACGGCATGAGAATACCCATACTCCTTTTCCAGCTTCGGGCGCAGGAGAAAATATTGTGCCGTATCCGGTACTTTTGCTGCCGGCTTTTCCGCTTCAGGCTTTGCAGCATGATCCTGGTCTTTGCAGGCAGTAAACGAGAGCAGGCCAATCAGGAAAAGACATGCGGATAATGACTTCGATACTATCAACATTGTTTGATGGATTTAAGATGATCAATGAAGGAATAGGAACGGGCACTTACCACCTCTCTTACAGAAATGCATGACCCGATCTCTCTACCGGAAGATAGTCAAATTATTTGAAGGATGGGGCATCCACAAAGAGCCTGGCACAGCCACCCGATCTTGCTGCAGGGATGGACGTTCACATGCCGGCAAGATCGTGTTTGCATTAATTCCACCCGCCGCCCAAAGCCCTGTACATATTGGTGATGGTATTGAATTGATTGAGTTTTGTTTCAACCAATTCCATTTTTGCTTCCAGGGCATCACGTTGCGTGAGCAGCACTTCGAGGTAATCGGCACGGGCAGACCTGAAAAGTTCGCCTGATATATCAACCGAGGCATTCAACACATCCACCTCTTTTGCCTTGGTTTCATACATCTTGTCAAATTTATCGAGGTTGGAAATTTCCGTTGACACTTCCACAAAGGCGTTCAATATACTTCGCTCATACTGGTACAAGGCTTGTATCTGCCGGCTGTTGGCGTTGCTATATTCTGCCTTGATCGCATGCTTGTTGATGAGTGGACCAGCCAGATCGCCCGCAACAGTGGAAAGGAGTGACTCGGGGAATTTGATCAGGTAAGCAGGATTGAAAGCCTGGAAACCAATGGCGCCTGTGATGTTGAAAGAAGGATAAAACTCGGCCCGCGCGATCTTCACATCGAGCCTGGCGGCCGACAGATCCAGTTCCGCCTGCCTGATATCCGGACGGTTTTTAAGCAACTGTGAAGGAAGTCCGGCAGAAACATGCCAGGGAACCTGTTTCAAAAATAATGTTGTATCCCTGGCGATTGATGTTGGATAGCGGCCCAATAAAAAATTCAGTGTATTTTCTTTTGCCTGGATTTTTTGCAGGATATCATACTCAAGATTTTGCGAACTGAGCACTTCCGCTTCAAATTTTTTCACTGCCAGTTCCGTAGCGGCCGCGGCCTGCTTCTGAATGCGGACCACTTCCAGGGCGTTCTTCTGCAGCGTGATCGTTTGCCGGACAATCTCCAGCTCATTATCCAATGCTAGTAATTCATAATAGTCATGTGCTATTTCTGCAATGAGGTTGGTGATCACAAAATTCCTGCCTTCCGCCGTTGAGAGATAACGGGTCACCGCAGCCTGCCTGGCATTCCGCAGTTTCTTCCAGATATCCGCTTCCCAACTGGCAAAAATACCGGCGCGGTAATCGGGCAACCACTCGGGAACTTCCCTGCCGGGTGTTATGTCGGTTGATGCATCCCCGGCACCCTGGCTGGTATACCGGCCTACCTTTTCCATGCCGGCTCCAAGCCCCGCTTCCGCTTTTGGAAGCAACTGACCTTTGCGGATGCGTATCTCATTCCTTGCGATCTCCACTTCCTGGAGCGCTATGGCCAGTTCCTGGTTGTTCTGTAAGGCCGTATCGATCAGGCTGATCAAATACGGATCTTTAAAAAATTCCCGCCAGCGGATGGTTGCGCTGCTGGATGTATCGCCAGGCTGAGCATAGGACCCGGGGGCATTTTTTACAGTCGGAGATTGAACCAATGAGGGGGTCTTGCATGCCTCGTATGCGCAAATCACTATGGCCAAAGCCAGGAAATGTATCCGTTTATTGAAGTTCATTGTTATCTATTTCTTCTGTTAATGGGTTTTCATATTCGTCTTCCACGATCGCATGTTTTTCAGAGATCTTTGCAAAGAAGTAATACAAGCCGGGTATGAGCAAAACCCCGCATAATGTTCCGATGAACATACCGCCAGCCGCCGCAGAACCGATGGTTCTGTTTCCCACGGCACCGGGCCCGTTGGCTGCCACCAGCGGGATAAGGCCGGCAATGAAAGCGAACGAGGTCATAAGAATGGGCCTGAACCTCACGGCCGCGCCTTCGATGGAAGCCTGCAAAACAGATTGACCCGAACCGTGCTTTTGTACGGCGAACTCTACGATCAATACAGCATTTTTTCCGAGCAGCCCGATCAGCATGACCATGGCAACCTGAGCATAAATATTGTTTTCGAGACCAAACAATTTTAATAAAAGGAATGCGCCAAAAATACCGGCGGGCAGAGAAAGTAATACCGGTAACGGTAAAACGAAGCTTTCATATTGTGCTGCCAGCAAGAGATAAACAAAGAGCAGGCAAATGATGAATATGTAGATGGCCTGGTTACCCTGTGCCACTTCATCTTTTGAGATACCTGCCCAGTCTATCCCAAATCCCCTGGGCAGGGTTTTCTTCGCCACATCTGAAATGGCATCTATGGCTGCGCCGCTGCTATAGCCGGGCGCGGCGGAACCACTGATCTCAGAAGCATTGTACATGTTATGCCGGGTGATCTCCGAGAGGCCGTAAACTTTCTCCATACGCATGAACGCCGAGAAGGGGACCATCTCGCCCTTGTCGTTCTTGACATATAGTTTCAGTATGTCTTCCGGCAGGGCGCGATATTCCGGGGATGCCTGCACCATCACCTTGTACTGCCTGTCGTACCGGATGAAATTGGTTTCATAATTACTGCCCACGAGAGTCGACAGGGTGTTCATCGCATTTTCGATCGTCACTCCTTTTTGCTGGGCCATGTCGTTATCCACCTGCAGCATATACTGGGGGAAGCTGGCACTGTAGAAGCTGAACACAGAAGCAAGTTCCGGGCGTTTATTTAGCTCCGTTACAAACTGCTTGCTGACGGCCTCCATCTTTTTGTAATCACCGCTGCCGGCTTTGTCGAGCAGCCTGAGTTCAAAACCGCCCGCGGCGCCATAACCCGGCACGGCCGGCGGGGCAAAGAATTCCACCGTTGCACCCTGAATATCCTTTGCCTTCTCTTCAAACTCGCTGATGATCTCCTGTACATGGTGCTTACGCTCCTTCCAGTCTTTCAGGTTAATAAGGCAGGTTCCTGAATTGGCTCCCGTACCTTCCGATAGTATCTCAAAACCCGCCAGGGAGGAAACAGACTTCACATCTTCCATACCCTGCGCGATCTTCTGCAATCGCCTGACCACTTCATCGGTGCGCTCCAGCGTGGAACCGGGGGGCGTTTGTACAATGGCGTAAAACATTCCCTGGTCTTCATTGGGTATGAACCCGGATGGCAATTGTTTATTCAGCAACCAGGTACCGGCACAAAAACCGATCAGCGCCAGGAACGTCACCACCCGCCTGCTAACGATCAGTCCCAGAATGAATTTGTATTTCCCCAAAACGGATTCGAACCAATGATTGAAACCGGAGAGAAACCGGTTCAGCCAGGTCTTCTTCCTTTTTCCATGTGTATTTTTAAGCATGGCGGCACAGAGGGCAGGCGTTAACGTGAGTGCCACCAGGCCAGACAATACGATAGACGTTGACATAGTGATCGAGAACTGCCGGTAGAATATACCCACAGGACCCGACATGAATGCCACCGGTATGAACACCGCGGCCATAACCAGCGTAATGGCAATGATGGCCCCGCTGATCTCGTGCATCGCTTCTTCCGTAGCCTTCGACGGCGATAAATTCTTTTCAACCATTTTGGCATGTACCGCTTCCACCACCACGATCGCATTATCCACCACAATGCCAATGGCGAGTACCAGCGCAAACAGGGTGATCAGGTTCAGGGTGATGCCAAAAAACTGCATGAAGAGGAATGTGCCCACCAATGATACCGGTACGGCAATGGCCGGGATGAGGGTAGACCTCCAGTCGCCCAGGAAAATGAAAACCACAAGCCCCACAAGGATAAATGCCTCCACGAGCGTGTGCAATACTTTTTCAATAGATGCATCGAGGAATGTGGATACGTCGTAACTGATCTCATAATTCATTCCTTTGGGAAAAGAATTGCTCTTGATCTCTTCCAGTTTGGCCTTGATGTTTTTGATCACCTGGCTGGCATTACTGCCATACGATTGTTTGATCATGATGGCCGCGGAAGGTCTCCCATTCAGTTTTGAATAGATGTCGTAATAACTGCTGCCGAACTCAACATCGGCCACGTCTTTGATACGCAGTATCTCGCCATTGGGGCTCGAGCGAAGGATGATGTTCTCATATCCTTCTTTGTTGGTGAAACGCCCCGGATATTTCAACACATACTCAAAAGTTTGTGATCGCTTTCCGGAAGCTTCACCCGTTCTGCCCGGTGAAGCCTCGAGGCTCTGTTCATCAAGGGCTTTCAGTACCTCATCGGCCGAAATTTTGTATGCGGTCATCCGGTCGGGCTTCAGCCATATACGCATGGCATATTCCCTGTTACCCAGGATATCAGCCACGCCCACGCCATCCACGCTTTTCAACTCAGACAGCACATTGATGTCGGCGAAATTGAACAGGAATTTTTCATCCAGGCCCGGATCGGTGCTGTACAGGTTCACATACATGAGCATGTTGGACTCTTCGCGGGTTATCTTCACGCCTTCCCGCACAACAATGGGGGGAAGTTTATTGATGACAGAGGCAACCCGGTTTTGGATATTGACGGAAGCGATGTTAGGGTCCACACCGGAATTGAAGACCACCTGTATCGAAGCCTCGCCATCATTGCCGGCATCGGAAGCAATATACTTGATACCAGGAACCCCGTTGATGGCCCTTTCCAGCGGTATCACCACGGCCTTGACCATCAGTTCGCCATTGGCGCCCGGATACTCTGCCGTGATATTGACCTTTGGCGGTGAAATAGAAGGAAACTGCGTGACCGGTAACTGAACCAGCGCCACCAAACCCAACAGGGTGATGATGAGCGATATCACAATAGACAGTACAGGCCTGTGTATGAATTTATTGAACATGAAATGTTGTTTGAGGTACTGGAATCATTATTGCCTGATGAGCTGAAGGTTGGAGATGACCTTTTCCGGTTCGATGTATTTGTATTGGATCTTGTCATCATCCTTTACATTCTGTACACCTTCCAGCAATAGCCTGTCATCTTTCGAAAGACCGGCATCCACCACATAGATATCGGGCAACCGCTGTTTAACAATGATGTTCCTCGAACGGACAGTATTATTCTTGTCCACCACAAATACATATTGCTTATCCTGTATTTCATACGTTGCCTTTTGAGGTATGATCAATGCATGATTGAGCCTGACGGTCATCTGCACCTTGCCTGTTTCCCCATGCTTCAGCAATAACCCGGGATTGGGGAACCTGGCACGAAAGGCGATGTTCCCTGTTTCATTGTCAAATTCACTTTCAATGGTTTCAACCAAACCCTGGTATGCATGCAGTTTACCATTGGCCATCAGTAGTCCAACGGGTTCCTTCCGGGAAGAATCCGAACGCGATTTAAAGTTCAGGTATTCATTTTCCGTCAGGTTGAAATATGCAAAGACGGAAGAGTTGTCAGACAAGGTTGTTAAGAGAGAACCTTCGTCGATCAGGCTCCCGGCTTTGAACCGGATCCTGTCGATACTGCCATCGAAAGGCGCCCTGATCTCTGTGAAAGAAAGGTGCAGCTTTGCCAGTGCCAGATCGGCCCTCGCTTCGTCTAGCCTCGCCTGTTTGATCGCCAGTTCCGACGCAGAGATGATATTCTTTTCCGAGAGCGTTTTGGCATTGAGCATATCCAGCTCAGCCTCTTTCACCACCGCCTGCGCTTTCAGGCATTCGGCCTCAAACACCGAAGGCATGATCCTGAATAGCAGCTGCCCGGCCTTTACGGACTGTCCCTCATCCACATAAATATTTTGCAGGTAGCCCTTTTCCTGTGCACGCAATTCGATATTACGCACAGACTGCACCTGTGCTACGTATTCCTTTGTAAATGACGTGTCTGCCTGTAAAGGACTGGTAACGGTGAAACTGGCCTTCTCTTCCTTTTGTTCACCTTTAGACGTACAACCAACGGAATAAAGCAGGCCGGACAGGCCAAGTAATAACGCAATTCTGTTCATGAGTGTAATGATTTGAGTAGACAGGCTCGAAAGAATGATCCGGGACGTTTAGCCAGACGGATATATAATCTTATAATGGCTCCGGATGACGTGCCTGATTGTAAGGATGCTGTAAATAAAGAGGGAACTGCCTGTCATGCAGGCACGAACAGAAATTAAATCCTGATCACACGCAGGAAAATGTACCTGGCGGAGGATGTTTGCAGTATGGGAAAGGGTAAGTACTTATCCGTTAATGCAGGTTGATCGTGATTGCCGGTGAGAAGAAATGCGAATCGGGTAAATGCAGCCCCCACGGCTAAATCCCTTTTCTTATCCCGCACCGATTCTTCTTCGTCATTGTCGTTATCAACGGATAAATCTGTTTCCATTAATCCTTCAAGCTCATGCACAGGAATAGAAACGTGTGGCTGATCCATGACCTGCTGCACGTCATCAATGGCAATGATGCCGGCATTTTCAGAAATATCCGGGGAAGTATATGCAAACCCTTTGCAGGCAAACAATACCAGGACCAGGAAATATGTCAGCTTAGCTTTCATCGATCGGGCAAAATTAATGTAAAAGATATTCTATATAAGCCCACATCCCTTTTTAAAAAAACGTTAACATATAACGGGGACGCAAACCTGCCGGCGGGGTCAACAACTGGAGGTATTAGGTAGATAAGAAGTGAAGCATCATTCAAAAGCCTGATAAAATGTATACCGTATGCCCCGAAAATACCTGATGTATGATCACTTTCCCGTTCCGTTCTTCTCGATCATTTTAAGGCCGTAATTCCTGATAGCCGTGATGAGTTTGATGATATCCCTGCCCTGTTCTGTCAGACTGTATTCCGTTTTAGGAGGTACAACGGCATACACTTTCCGGATGATGTATCCATCTTCCTCCAATTGCCTCAGTTGGGTGGTGAGCATTTTGTCTGAAATATGCGGTATATCTTTTCTCAATTCACCATACCGTAATGTGTTGTCTTTTAACCGCCAGAGAATCGGCGCCTTCCAGGTTCCCCCTATCTGGTCCATCACCAATTGAACCGGGTTATAATAGATCTTACCGTTGTATTTAAAGTCAGGCATCGTCTTAACGTGTTGATTTCATTGATACTTTCCAAAAAGTATGTATCGCACTTTTGGGTTTAACTATTGGCAAAGGTATATATAGTAGTCACTTTTGCAAGGAACATTTTAAACATGTCTATATGAAAAAAAATATCCTGGTCATGCTCGCCTTGTTACTGGGCATGACGGTCATAGCGCAGCACAAAGCGGGAAATAACGGAAAGATATTAATGATCGCGAGCAATCCGTCGGTTTCCAAAACAACGGGATGGCCCATTGGTGTTTGGTACGCAGAACTTACACATCCCTACTGGGTATTTACGGAGGCCGGTTATACGGTGGATATTGCCAGCCTGGAAGGCGGCGAAATATTATTTGATGGATTCAGTGACCCGGAAGACGAAAGCAGGTATGCTGCCTTTGATTACATTTCACTGGGCTTTAAGAAGGATCCCGGTAAAATGGCGTTAACAAAAAACACCCTTAAACTCTCGTCGGTAAAGCCGGATGATTACAAAGCCATTTTTGTTTGTGGTGGCCAGGGGCCGATGTACACCATGTATAAAAACCCGGAAATAAGCGGATTTGTTTCCAGGTTTTATCAGACAGGCAAACCTACGGCCGCGATTTGTCATGGTACATGTGTGCTGCTCGATGCCAAACTACCAGATGGAAAATTTCTGGTTGAAGGTAAACGCTGGACCGGTTTCGCCAACAGCGAAGAGAATTATGCGGATGCGTATGTAGGAAAAAAAATTCAGCCCTTCAGGATAGAAGATGAAGCAAGGAAAATGCCCCATTCAAAATTTCAGGTGGCGCATATGTTTGAATCATTTGCTGTACGTGATGGAAATCTAATAACAGGTCAGCAACAAAATTCAGGAGCCAAAGCGGCTGAATTGGTATTGAAAGCCCTGGAAGATGATAAAAAAAGATATCCCACCTATGTATTGGTACATGGAGCCTGGGCCGATGAAAGCGCCTGGGGCTTTGTTCGGAATGACCTGGCAAAAAATGCCAACGTGATTGTTGTGAATCTTCCTGCACACGGGGCCGACAATATCGATGGCAGGGGAATCGGCCTGACTGATTATGTTAAAACGGTCGGTGACGCCGTGAAGAAAGCAACCGGAAAAGTGATACTGGTTGGTCACTCAATGGCCGGTATGATCATCAGCCAGGTGGCCGAAAATATGCCCAATAAAATAGACAAGCTTATATACGTTTCGGCCTATTTACCTAAAAATGGAGAAGACCTCACTTCCATTACCAACAAATTCCTTAACAACAAACCACTCGAAATACTGGAGTTTAATAAAGACTATTCACTGGTGAGCATTAAAAAAGAAGCCATCGGTAACGTTGTTTGTGGCGATTGCCCCGATTACATGAAAGAACTGCTTGGAAAATACCACCGGGCCGAACCTGTAAAAGGT
>RRZU012719164.1_pt1 | contig 17323 bp, 12 predicted proteins | sample 2165561 | NCBI WGS metagenome assembly RRZU01 (sample SAMN10456909, study PRJNA506462) | wastewater metagenome | isolation source: wastewater sludge | place: USA: Moscow, Idaho | reverse complement strand
CTACAAACATTGACTTCCATAAAGCAACAAACATATACTAATATCGAAGTGCTTTTAGTGGATGACTCCTCTACTGATGAGAGCTTGCAAATCATAAATAAATATGCCCAAGAAGATAAAAGGTTTAAAGTTTTTGTCAAAGAAAATGGCGGAATGGTAGCGAGTTCCTTGAATTTTATAATGCCTAAAATTAGAGGTGATTATTTTTTTTATTCTTCTCAAGATGATATTTTTTCATTAGACCTTATAGAAAAAATGGTTCAGACGCAAAATGAAACGATAGCTGACTGCATTGTCCCCAACATGGAGTTTTACTTTGAAAACAAACCAAATAATAGAAAGGTAATAGGACTGAACGGAAATTTAACAATTGAATTAACAGGAAAAGAAGCTTGTGTTAGTTCTTTAAACTGGACTATTTCTGGTTTTATGTTGATAAAAAGCAGTTTGTTAAAGGCTGAATTTTTTCCAGAAGATGCGTTTGATTCAGATGAATTTGTAACTCGTAAATTATTTTTAAAAAGTAATAAAGTAGTGTTTAGCGAAGGTGTTTTTTACTATAGACAAGATAATGTAAAGGCAATTACAAAAACATTTACTAAGAAAAATTTTTTTGTTTTAAATTCTTCATGGAAACTTTATAATTTATTAAAAGAAAATGATTTTGAAGAAAAAGTCGTTTTTAATTGTCAGTTGGGTATAATTCAACAGTATTTGGATATTTTTTCACTCTATGAAGCATATCGTTTTGAATCCGAATTAGATAAAAAAGAGGTCGAATTGTTTTTGCTTAATTTCAAAAAAAACTATCTAACGGACTCTTTTATTTACTCTAAATTTAAGTATCTAATTCAAAAATTAGAATGTAAATATATGGTGTTGATTGCAGTACTAAAAAATCCTTTCTTATTTCGACTTTTTATGAAATATAAAGACGTTAAATTGAAACGATCAAAATTTTTATTAAATAGTTATAAGTAGTCAATGCAAAGGATGGTTTTAATGCTTTATTTATATAAAATAGTACTCCTAACTTTTAACTCTAAAAGAATATATTTCATCAACAAATGAAAATCCCTTGTTTTATATGCAACTGTCATTTCAAAATGAATTCTTTTCAGCATTGCTACAAACTCTTCTTTTGTGCGGTTCAATTTAAATGCTTTTTGAAGAATTAGGTAAGTAGAATAATTAAAACGACGGGTTTTTTTATTATTTTTTTGAGTAAGTAAAGTGTACATAGAATCTTTTAGTACCCTTTTCTGAACCAGAATTTTATCTACATAATCAAAGTTGTAAATTGTAGATGCACGAATCCAGAAGTCATAATCTTCGTAAGCCAAGTTTTCGTCATATCCGTTTAGAGAATCAAAAACAGCTTTTTTGACTAAAGAGCTAATGGAACAAAGATTGTTGTTGCCGTTTAATAAGCCAATATAAATGTCGCCTGTGGGTTGTGATTGCAGTCTTTTTCGATTGGTATCAGTTTTGAAATAATCGTTTATAAAATTGCCGTTTTCAGAAATTAATTCTGCATTACCATAAATTAAGCCTACATTTTCATAAGCTGTTTTTTTGAAACCTTCTAATTGATTTGCAATGCAATCTATTTTCAATACATCATCAGCAGCTAGATCAATAATATATTCGCCTTTGGCTAATTTTAGACATTTATTAAAAGTTTTAGTATTGCCCAGATTTTCTTTATTTACTAGAAAAGGAATTTTAGGATGTTCTTTCAGCCAGTTTTTAATCACTTTTACCGAAGTATCCGTACTGAAATCATCTGCAACAAGAAGTTCCACATTGGAATAGGTTTGATTTAGTACTGATTCCAAAGCTTCTATCACAAAATCAGCATGATTGTAACACAAACAAATAACGGTAACTAACGGCTTGTTGTGCATAAATTTGATATAAGAGTTTTATATTTGTTACGAAAATAATAATTCAAGTGTGGTAAAGCAAGGTAAAAAGACTAAAATAGTACTTGTAGGATATAGATTAGCCAATGGCGGATTAGAGCGTGTTTTAAGTACGGTTTCAGACTTGTTGCATTATTCGAACTGTGAGGTTCATGTCATTGTTTTAGAAAATGAAGTTGAATATCCTGTTCATGGAACATTGATTAAATTAGGTCATTATTCCAAATTTCAAAAATATTTTAAATTAAGAAGCTATTTAAAAAGGAATCAGTTTGATTATGTGATTGATTTTAGACATCGCATAAATCCTTGGATGGAACTGCTGTTCATTCATTATATGTATGCAGGTTTCAAATTTATTTATACGATCCACAGTAGTAAATTAGACGTTTATCTGACAGCTAAAAATTGGGTTGCACAACAAATATTGAATAAAGCCTATAAAATTGTTGCAGTATCAAATGCATTAAACGAAAAAATAAAGACGAAGTATTATTTTGAAAAAGGGGTTGTAATTCCTAATTCAATTGCTGCAAAAACGATTGAAATTGAATACGCCGCAGAACTTTTCTTCAAATATTGTATTGCTGTTGGCCGATTAGTGAAGTTGAAACAATTTGACAAACTAATTGATACCTATTGCACATCAGATTTGCCCAAAAGGGGAATCCATTTGGTGATTTTGGGAAAGGGAGAAGAGAAAGAGCGATTGGAAAAACAAATTGAACGCTTGCAAATGAGTAAGTTTATTCATTTGTTAGGTTTTAAAAATAATGTTTTTTGCTATGTTAAGAACGCAAAATTTTTAGTATTAACCAGTAAATACGAAGGTTTTCCGATGGTAATTTTAGAAGCTTTATCCTCCGGAACTCCTGTAGTTTCATTTGATTGCGAAACAGGACCAGGTGAATTAGTGCAAAACGAACACAACGGTTTATTAGTTAAAAATCAAGATTTTAAAGCACTTCAAGATGCAATTGAAAGAATGGTAGATGACAGTCAACTTTATTATTTATGCAAAGAAAATGCAAAAACATCGGTGTCTTCATTTTCAAACGAAAAAATCAGTAAAAAATGGTTAGATTTAGTAAAGAATAACACAAATTAAGATGAATATAGATATAATTTCAATTCCAAAAATTCAAGAACCAAGGGGGAATTTATCTGTTATCGAGAGCGATGTGATTCCTTTTGAAATAAAAAGAGTCTATTATTTATACGATGTTCCAGCGGGTGCTGAGCGAGGCGGACACGCTCATAAAAATCTCAAACAATTTCTTATAGCATTAAGCGGATGCTTCGATGTGGTTTTGCATGATGGTCAAAACCAGCAAATAATAACCCTGAACAAGCCTTATGAAGGATTACTGATTAATCAAGGGATTTGGCGTGAACTTAATAATTTTTCTTCAGGAAGCGTTTGTTTGGTGATTGCTTCTGCTGTTTATGACGAAGGAGATTATATCCGTGAATTTGATGAATTTTTGAAGTATAAAGGAAAATAAATATATTAGAATTTACTTTTGCAGAACTTTTTTGTAAATAATAAGTAGGTTTTTAAAATGATTTTCAAACGAAAAATTTCGCACATATTTTGCTGCATTTTCTTCTAGTTCTTTTTTTAAATCAGCATCAGTTAATAATCTTTCAATTGACTCTGCTAGTTTTAGTACGTTTCCATGTGGAAATATTAACCCACTTTTATTTTTAGCCACTTCATTTTTAATTCCTAATAGGTCACTTATGATAACCGTTTTATTGAAGGCAAAACTTTCTAAAATGACATTGCCGTAGGATTCTAGAATTTCGCTAGGAACTATTGTGAATTTCGCACAAGCGTACAATTCTATTAATTCTTCTGGTTTTTTAGCTCCTAAAAAGCTTACGTTTTGAATATTGCTAGTTGTAACATGATTTTCTAACTCGGATTGAAAACTTCCTGAGCCTACTATTTTTAAGTGTTCAGTAGGGTATTTTTCTAAATTTTTTTGAAACGCTTTTAGTAAACTAACCACTCCTTTTTCCCGTTCTAACCTACCTACAAAAAGTAAATAATCTGATTTTTTTTGACCTACAAAAGTATTTTTTAATAATACAGGATTAGGAACTGTTTCTCCTTCTGCTTTAAATGTCTTTCCTACTAGCTTAGTCAAATTTTCAGATGGCGTAATATAATAGTCAATATTTTTATTGATAATTTTCTTGTGAATGCTTTGTTTTAAATACAGTAAAATGTCGTAAAAATGGCTTTTTTTAGGATGATGATGCAAAACACAATCCAGAAAATTCTTATGTTCTTGCAGTACTTTTCCCTTATTATCTAACATATAGGTTTTGGGACATATATAATAATAATCTCGAAATGATTGTATGATGGGAATAGATTTGCTTTTTGCGTAACTCATAAAATGTGGAGTTACAGTTGTTCCAATACTAAAGCAATGAATAAGATCAGGTTGGAATGTATCTATTTCCTTGATAATGGCTTTTGTTGTTTGTGCATTATAAAATTTTTGATGCCACTTTGTTTTTGTGTCTAACACTCCAAACCATTTGAAAGTAATTTGTGTATCATTTTCTCCTGCAAAGGATACTAAAGTGTTCAAGTAGTTTTCTACTCCGCCAAGAGTGTTATTAAGGTAGTTATTGATAAGTAAAACTTTCATTAACTTCTATTTTTCGTTTGAGCGTGCTTACAAAAGTAACCCAATCGGTATAAGTCGAATGTAAATAAGGAAGGTTTTTTAGATAGTAGGTTTTTTTTCATTGGTTTTTCAAAACGATCAAAAAGAAAGGAAGTTGTAGCTATTAAGTGTGTTTTTTTTAAGGATGCAAATGCCCTGAGCAAATTTGAATCAGAAGTTGAGAGTATATGTTTTCGATATAATTCAATTAGATTTAGTACAGCTATCTCCGACTTTTTAATAAAAATAGCGGATTCCTCTTCATTTTGATGCAAACAAGGATTGTCGATTTGATGAATGCGTACGTTTTTTTCTTTTAAATTCTTTAAAAAAACTAAATCTTCAAAGCCATAGGTGGTTATTGAAGAATCAAAGGGATTGTTTAAAAACACTTTTTTTTCAATCAATAAATTCCAGCTAAAGACGATGTCGTGAGGGTTTTTAAGTCGTTTGGCTAGGTCCTTAGATTCTCTTGCATTGCCATAAATCCAACGCAATATCTTCTTCTTTTCAGGTTTTGATTCAGAATAAATTACACCGCCAAATACCGCCTGTGGCTTCTTCTTGATTGCTTCAATGTAGGTTTCGATGTAATTTTTATTTAAAGGAAAAGCATCAGCCTCTAAAATTAATAGATAATCAAATTTTGAAATTTCAACTAACGCGTTGATGTTGGATGATCTGCCAAGGTTTTTTTTATTACTCAGATGTTGACAACCTTGTAATTTAGTTATTTGGTTGTTTTCAATACAGTTTATAGTTGAACAATCGTCCTGACATAAAATTTCAAAAGCTATTCCGCAAGCTATACATTGTTGATGCAATTCCAATACTAACGGAAAAGCATTGTAATTGTATATTGGAATAAGAATGGAAAGCATTATGCGGTACGCTGCTGAACTACTTCAAAAATTTTCGAGTCTTCACATTTTAGCGTTTTCGAAGGGAATTTCATCAACAAGGCATAATCGTGCGTCGCCATAATGATTGTTTTTCCGTTTGTATTTATTTTTTTCAACAACTCTAATACTTCAACACTCGTTTGTGGATCTAAGTTTCCTGTAGGTTCATCCGCAAGAATTAGTTCGGGGTCATTTAGTAATGCTCGTGCAATAGCTACACGTTGCTGTTCACCGCCTGATAGTTGATGTGGCATTTTTTTACCAAAATCTCCCATTCCTACTTTATTCAAGACTTCTTCGATTTTATTTTGCATTTCTGCGTTGTCTGTCCAGCCAGTTGCTTTAAGTACAAACAACATATTGTCATTTATAGTACGATCCGGAAGCAACTTGAAATCCTGAAAAACGATTCCAATTTTTCTTCTTAAAAACGGAATGTCATCTTCTTTTAAAGTGGCTAAATCAAAGTCTACAACGCTTCCTTCTCCTTCGGTCAAAGGCAAATCAGCATATAAAGTTTTCATTAAGCTACTTTTTCCAGAACCTGTTTTTCCAATGATGTAAAGGAATTCACCATGATTTACCTCTAGGTTTACCTCTGTTAAAATAGATTTTCCTCCTTGATAAATAGTTACATTTTTTAAAGACAGTACGGATTGTGACATAATTTGCATTTGTTTATTGGGTAAAAGTAGTAAGATAACGGTTCTATTCAAAATAAAATCTATTGATATTAGTCAGATTAAAAAAAAAATATAAATAATACAGGAAACTCAAGATGTTTGATTTGATTGCTATTACAATAAAGAGGGTTGAGATGTAAACTGAAAAAAAATATTTATAATAAATTCCAATTATGATTCGTTATAGAGTTCAGAATATGATATATTTGAATTTATAAAATAAAATCACAATGCGTAAAATTTCTTGGCTTTTCTTTATTCCAATTTTTATTATGACTGCCAGTATTTCGGCACAAAAATCAACTATTTACACACATGACTCGAAAGATTTCAATAGAGCAGTTTCTTTGTTCAAAGACGCACAATATGCATCAGCGCAACTTATTTTCAATAAAGTAAAAGAAGCGGCTACTACTGAAGAGCTAAAGTCAGATTGTGCGTATTATGCCGCTAATTGCGCCATCAGAACCAATCAATCTAATGCGGATGAATTGATGGAGCAGTTTGTTTCGGATTACCCTACGAGTGTAAAACAAAATCAGGCATACATTGAGGTGGCTCATTATCATTTTAACCAGGGAAACTTTCCACAGGCATTGAAATGGTTTGACAAAGTGGATGAAAGTAGTTTAAGTAGAAATGACCAAGACAAATTCAACTTTCAGAAAGGCTATAGTTTTTTTAATGCCAAAAAGAAAAAGGAAGCTACAGTTTATTTGAACAAAGTGGTGAACTCTGCCGAATATGGTTCGCAAGCCAAGTATTACTTAGGTTTTATGGCGTATGAAGGGGATGATTACAAGCAAGCTACAAAGTATTTTGACGAAGTTTCAGGCGAAGAAAAGTACAAAGAAAAGCTTTCGTATTATCAGGCGGATATGAATTTTAAGTTAGGAAATTTCCAAAAGGCGATTGATTTGGGACAAAAAGCAATGACTAAATCAAATGCTTTAGAAAAATCGGAACTAAATAAAATCATTGGCGAAAGCTATTTCAATTTGAAACAATATGATAAAGCAATTCCACATTTAGTGGATTATAAAGGGAAAAAAGGAAAATGGAATAATACCGATTTTTACCAATTAGGATACGCTTATTACAAACAAAAAGACTACGAAAATGCAATTTCGCAGTTCAATAAAATCATTGGCGGAAAAGATTTTGTGGCGCAAAATGCCTATTATCATTTGGGAGAAAGTTACCTGAATACCGATAAAAAACAACAAGCTTTGAATGCTTTCAAAAATGCTTCGGAAATGGAGAAGGATGCAGCAATTCAAGAAGATGCTAGTTTAAATTATGCTAAATTAAGTTATGAATTAGGGAATTCATATCAAAGTGCACCAGTAGTTCTTCAAGCTTTTCTGAAAAAATATCCAAATAATACAAGCCGTTCTGAGGTTGAAAAATTACTGATAGATTCTTATATTTCTTCTAAAAACTACAAAGAAGCCTTAGTATTATTGGAAAAAAATAAATCGCCAGAAAATAAATTAGCATACCAAAAAGTACTTTTTTATCGAGGTTTGGAACTGTATACGGACGGGAATTATCAAGAAGCATTAAAAATGTTTACAAAATCTTTAAGTGAACAAAAAGACGCTTCTTTTTCTGCAAGAGCAACTTTCTGGCGAGGAGAAACTGAATATGTTTTGAATGATTTTAAAAATGCATTATTAAGTTTCAAACAATTCATTGGTTCAAACCAAGCAACAACGACACCTGAATTTAAAAACAGTAATTACAATATTGCATACACCTATTTCAAATTGAAAGAATATGATCAAGCGGGTGATTATTTTCAAAAGCAAATAGAAAAAGCACCAGGTGATAAAGTGCGTTTGAATGATTCGTATTTGCGTTTGGCTGATTGCCGTTTTGTGACTTCAAAATACGCTCAAGCAATGGATGCTTATACTAAAGTGATTGAATCTAAAAGTGTAGATGCTGATTATGCGTATTTTCAAAAAGCAATTTCTTATGGGTTTATGGCTAAAAGTGATAAAAAAATAGAGGAGTTAAACGCTTTTTTACAATTGTATCCAAAATCAGAATACAGAGACGATGCGCTTTTTGAACTAGCCAACACCTATGTTGCCCAGAATAAAAATAACCTTGCCTTAAAAACGTATGACCGATTGAATACGGAGTTCAAAAAAGGCTCTTTCACTTCTAGATCTATTTTGCGTCAGGGATTAATTTATTATAATACAGACAAAGACGATCAGGCATTGTTGAAATTCAACAAAGTTGCGGCTGATTTTCCTAGAACTCCAGAGGCTCTAGAAGCTGTAGCAACGGCTAGATTAATTTATGTAGATAATGGCAAAGTAGATGAATATTCCACTTGGGTTCGTACGTTGGATTTTGTTGCTGTCACTGATGCAGAACTGGAAAATGACACCTATGAAGCTGCTGAAAAACAATTTCAGCAAAACAATACCAAGCAGGCTATTGCAGGATTTAATAGTTATATAAGCCAGTTTCCTCGAGGAATACATGCCTTACCGGCTAATTATTATCTTGCTCAATTGTATTTTTCTGAAGGATCAGAGAGCAAATCAATTCCTAATTATGAATATGTGATTGCACAATCCAGAAGTGAATTTACAGAGCAATCGCTGTCAAGATTAGCTCAAATTCTCCTTAAAAACAAAGAGAATGACAAAGCAATTCCAGTTTTGTCGCGTTTAGAAAACGAAGCAGATGTTTCTCAAAATAAAACGTATGCACAGTCTAATTTGATGAAATTGTACTACAATAAAAAAGATTATCCAAATTCTGGTATTTATGCTGAGAAGGTTTTGATGAATCCTAAAGCAGATGACAATGTAAAGAGCGACGCGCAAATTATCATTGCACGTGCAGCAATTGAAACGGGTGATGAAGCTAAAGCCAAAGTTGCTTATGCAAAAGTATTGGCGATTGCTAAAGGAGAATTAGCTGCTGAAGCCTTATATTATGACGCATATTTTAAAAATAAAGAAGGGAAATTTGAAGCTTCAAATGCTGCAGTTCAAAAGATAGCAAAGAATTATTCCAGTTATAAATATTTTGGAGCCAAAGGATTAATTTTAATGGCCAAAAACTTTTACGGACTGAAAGACAGTTATCAGGCAACCTACATTTTAGAAAATGTAATTCAAAATTTCACAGATTATCCGGATGTAGTTTCGGAAGCGAAGACAGAATTGAATGCCATCAAAACGGAAGAGGCTAAAACAAATTCATCGATAACGAAATAATAAAACCTAGAGATAAGAAAAGGTGAAGATATAGTGATTTAGACCTCCTTAAAAGGGCTTATTTCCTTTCTTCTTTTTATCAAAAAAAATAAAGCAAAACATGAAAATCAATTTCCAAAATAAAATAGCAGTTGTCTTAGTGGTATTCCTTTTTCAGTTTTCGTTTGCACAAAAGAAAGAGCAAATAGGGACAGAAACGGTGAATGTTGTAAAACCATATACGCCAAAAATTTCGGATGCTTTCAAAGTCAAAGAAATTCCGGAACTAAACGAGGAGGCAAATGCTAAAAAAGAAACAATAAAATACACCATTTTTTCCTTCCCGGTAGCATCTACTTTTACACCGTCCAAAGGAAAAGCTGAAGGAGTAGAGAAAGAAAAACCAACGCAATTGTTTAAAAATTATGCCACTTTTGGTGTGGGGAATTACGGAACCTTTATCGGGGAATTGTTCGTCAATCATGACCTTAATAATACAGATTATGTTGGTGGGATGTTTCGCCACCATTCGTCTGAAGGCGGAATCAAAAATGTAGCATTAGAAAATCGTTTTTTTGACACATCACTAGACTTGATGTACGGTTCAAATCAAAAAGACGTGTCGTACAATGTGGATTTAGGGTATCAAAACCAAATTTATAATTGGTACGGATTGCCTGCTAATTTTGATAGTACTTTGATTAACGGAATTAATCCTCAGCAAACTTACGGTACGATATCTTTAGGCGGAAATGTAACGCTTAACGAAAGTATTTTAAACAAAGCAAGTCTTAAATACAACCATTTTTCGGATGCTTCCGGATCTTCTGAAAATCGATTTTATGCAAAACCGACTGTGGAATTTGATGTCATGGATAGTGCAGTGAAAACAAATATAATTGTGGATTATGTAGGGGGGAGTTTCAAAAACAATTATTTAAATACCAATACAACGCGCGTGAAATACGGTTTTACAAACTTTGGTATTGTTCCTAGTTTTGTCATGCAGCAAGATGATTGGACATTGAATATTGGTGCTGGTTTGTTTTATAGTTTAGATAATGTAAATAGCAATAATAAATTTTTGGTATATCCAAAAATTAACGCTTCCTACAAAGTGGTAGGTGATTTGATGATTTTCTATGCTGGAGCCGAAGGGAATTTAGAGCAAAACTCCTATATGAATTTTGTCAATGACAATCCTTTTTTATCGCCAACATTGAATATTGCTCCAACTGACAAGCAATATGATATTTTTGCCGGATTAAAAGGGAAATTAGCGAACAATGTGAGCTATAATCTTCGTGCTTCTTATGTTAATGAAAGAAATAAAGCCTTGTTTAGAAGCAATGATTACAATGAAAATCCGGGCAACAACGATTATGCTTATGGAAATTCCTTTCAAGTGGTCTATGACGATATGAAAACAGTAAGTCTTTATGGGGAACTAAAAGCTGATTTTTCTAAAGCTGTATCTTTTGGAATCAACGGAACTTTCAGTAGTTACACGAATGATTTTCAGCAAGAAGCTTGGAATTTACCAACAATAAAAATAAATTCAAATCTGGATTTCAATATAACAAAGAAATGGTTCGCTGGTGCAAATGTGTTTTACGTAGGCGAGCGAAAAGATTTTCAGATAAATACTGACTTTGCGGCTAATGCTGCTCCTGTAACTTTAAAATCTTATTTTGATGTAAATGCAAATGTAGGCTACAAATACAGCGACCGATTAACTGCTTTTGCAAGAGCTAATAATATCACTAATAATGCCTACCAAAAATGGTTGAATTATCCAGTTCAGGGTTTTCAATTGGTTCTAGGAGCAAATTATAAATTTGACTTTTAAACCATAAATTGAATTACATATTTATATAAAAAAAAACAGGCTATTCTTTCGAGTAGCCTGTTTTTGTATAAATTAGATATTGTTTTTACTTTGTAAAAGGAATGGCAAGTCTTACTTTGTCCCAACCTAAATTAAGTACTGTTCCATTATCAGCCTTGGTAAAAACCATCGAAAGGGCGTCTAGATATTCATCAGCTAAAGTTACAGGGACTGTTAATCGTGCTACATCATTTTTTTCGTTGTAAGTGTAGGCTCCCCAAACATTTCTGTCTTTGTTGATGATTATGACACATTCATTTTCGTTGGGAATGGTGTAAAGGGTATAAATCCCCGCTGGTACTTTAGTTTTGCCTAAATACATATCAGTAAAAAGACTTATTTCATTTGCTTCATTAGCTCCAGTTCTCCACACTTTTCCTTGTGGTACAACTTCAGTAAGAGTACGTCCTTTTAATTGAGGTCTGCTGTAGATTACTCGAGCAATTTTGTTTGAATCTTTGTAATCAGTAGGAAACCATGCCGCATCCATTGGGCTTTTATCAAGATCCGGGAATTTTTGAGCATTTGCGTCAACGCACAAAAGCATCGTAAGAGAACAGAGTCCTGTGGTAATAAATGTTGTTTTTTTCATAATTTAAGTAACGGTTAAAAGTTTATAAAGTCAATTGTAATTCGTAAAGTTATAAATTCATATCGAAGTTTCATAAGAAAGAAATGAGGCTTACTTATTAAACAGTCCAACTTTGAAATAAAAATCTAACTTTGATGGTTCATTAAGACTCAAAACTCCCTTCCTCTTAGATAAATAAATACTAGTTTTGCTTCTTTTTCGGCATTATTTCAAATCGTAAAATATGACTTTTAAACAAAAAACACACCAATATTACCAACAACTTGTTCAAGATAGAGAAGATGCTTTTCGGGATATGATTACAGCATTAACCGAAGATTCAAAGAACGATGCCAAAGGTTCCGCTGGAGATAAACATGAAACCGCTTTATCGATGATGCACATTGAGCAAGAAAAACTCAATCGTAAATTGAGAGAAGTTTTGGATCAAAAAATAGTTTTGGATAAAATTGATGCTAGCACAACTGCTGAAACTATTATTGTGGGAAGTTTAGTAAAAGCGAACGGCATTTTTTTATACCTAAGTGTAGCACTGCCAAAAATTACTATTGATGGCATAAATGTTATTGCGCTGTCTCCACAATCGCCGTTGGGTAATAAATTAATGGGGAAAAAAGTTGGGTTTACTTTTGAGATTAATGGAACGAAGTATTTGATTGAAGAAATTAACTGATGTACTAATGGATTATTGGTATTTAATATGTAGTTTTTCTTGGTTTATATCTGCTTTCGCTTTTTATAAAATTCATAAGCTTTGGCATAAAGATGTTACAGAAATGATAAGCTTTATAAAATTCAGGTAAAAGTTGGCAACTTCAAAAATTGGACAGTGATTATGCTTAAAATTGCCGGAATTATTTATTTTTTAAAGCAATCAGGTAGTTTTACATAAATTCCGCGATGCTTGCATCCGTTTTATCTGTGTTCCATTCTCCGTAACTGGGCTTCATTTTTCAACTATCTAACATATTATAACAAAATTAAACATAATGTTAAATTAGTGTATTCTTTGGTTGAAAACCATCTAAACCATTAAAAAATAGAAATCCCTAATAAAACTTTTCGTAAATTCGCGACCTTAAAAGTTTGACTTTAAAACGAAACGAAATTATGAGCAAAACAATGACAGTCGACATCTTGTCGAGTATTAAAGGAGCGCAGCCTTCGGAGTCCGTGAACCAATTATTTGATGTAATTAAAAATGCAGTTCCATCAAATGCTACTACTTTAAATAATGTCAATCATAATTGTGTGTCTGTGAGTAATTTAAGAGAAGATGTTGTGATAGAGAGTTCGGCTATGGAGAAACAAATAATTTTAGAAAACTTCCCGAACAAAAAAAATGGTTTTCTAGTAGTTGCTAAAGTGATAGAAGGATAAAATGGAATCTCAAATAAAAAAGATACACCAACAATTGGTGTCAAAAGAAATAACTTGTACGGCTTTAGTACAAGAAAAATTAGGGTTACTTCAACAAAATAAGTACAATTCAGTGAATTCTTTGTTGGATACTTGGGCTTTAGATTTAGCCGCAAAAGTAGATGCTAAAATTGCAAACGGAGAAACGATAGGTTTGTTAGAAGGGATTCCTTTTGGAATTAAAGATGTATTTATGCTTCAAGGAACTTTAGCTACAGCTAGTTCTGAGATGTTGAAAAATTATAAATCTCCATATACTGCTACTGCTATTCAAAAATTATTGGATGCAGGCGCTATTCCATTAGTAAAAGAAAACTGTGATAGTTTTGGTCACGGATCTTCCAGTGAAAATACCATTTTTGGAGCTGTAAAAAACGCTATCGATCCAACATTAGTTGCTGGAGGTTCCAGTGGTGGATCAGCAGTGAACGTTGCCAAAGAATATACGGTTTTTTCAATTGGAGGAGATACAGGAGGTTCGATTCGTCAGCCTGCTGGATACAACCATATTTACGGTTTCAAACCAACTTACGGAAGAATTTCTAGATTTGGGCTTATGGCTTATACATCTTCTACAGATTGCGTGGGTCCATTGGCGAAATCAATTGAAGATATTCGAATTGTGTTGAATGCAATGAGTGGAAAAGATCCAAAAGATCAAACTTCAATTACTTCAAATGAAATTAGTGAAGATGCAGTTGCAATTTCAAAAGTAAAAACAGTTGGTTATTTCAAAAACTTCATCGAAAGTGAAGCTATTGATGCGCAAATAAAAGCGGACTTTTTAGCTTCTATCGAAAAAATAAAAGCAACAGGAATTGCGGTGGTAGCATTAGATTTCTTTAAATCGGATATTTTAGTTTCCACATATTATACGCTTGCAATGGCAGAAACGGCTTCGAATTTATCACGTCTTGACGGAACAAATTACGGAAACCGAATTGAAGCAGAAAATCTAATTGAAACGTATGCGGTTACTCGTTCTGAAAACTTTTCGGAAGAAACAAAACGCAGAATTGTTGGTGGAAATCAAGTATTGTCTCAAGGTTTTTCAGATGAAATCTATTTAAAAGGATTGGCAGTACGAGATCAGATTTCGGAGAATTTCAGTAAAGATTTTCAGGAGGTTGATATCATTTTATCGCCTGTTACACCAAGCACTCCTCCAAAAATTGGAGAAAGTTTAAAAGATCCGCTGGCAATGTATTTGTCAGATGCTTATACGGTTGGTTTTAGTTTAGGACAATTGCCAACTTTAACCGTGCCACAAGGAACAAGTACTGGATTGCAAATTACGGCAGCAAAAAATAATGATGAATTAGTCTTGCAGTTTGCAAACTTCTTAAAAGATACGATATAATGGAATTGGAGCAATTAACAGCGGCATTAAACGCCCACGATTTAGAATTGGTAATCGGACTGGAAACTCACGTTCGATTGAATACCAAAACCAAGTTGTTTTGTTCTTGTCCAAATCAAGAAATAGAAACACCTAACGAAAATATATGTTCGGTTTGTACGGGACAAATGGGCGTTTTACCTGCCTTGAATAAAGAAGCTATTATAAAAGCTATCTATTTTGGAAAAGCGGTCAATTCGACTTTTAGTAACGAGGTGATTTCTTGGGATAGAAAGCATTACGAATACCCAGATAATCCAAAGAATATTCAAATAACGCAATTTCACAATCCAATAATTCCTGACGGGCAAGTTTCTTGTTACCGTAATGACGGTTCTCAATTTACTGTAAATCTAACCCAGGTTCATATTGAAGAAGATGCTGCGAAATTGATGCACGAAAAGAAAATTTCGTTAGTCGATTTTAACAAAGCAGGTGTTCCATTGATTGAAATTGTTACAGAACCTTGTGTTCGTAATATAGAAGATGCTTCGACTTATGCACAATATATTCAGCGTATTGTGCAAAACTTAGGAATCTCTGAAGCGAATTTAGAAAAAGGAGAATTCAAATCGGATGTTTCAGTGTCTTTACGAAAAAAACATAGTTATGAATTAAATCCCAGAACAGAAATCAAAAACTTGAACTCGTTTAAGTTTATGGTGGAAGCTTTGAAGGAAGAAGTAGAGAAGCAGTTTAATTATTATATTAAACATAAAGAGTTTAGACCTGATCAAACAACGGTTTTATGGGATGCTGATTTAAAGCAAACTAAAGTAATGCGTAAAAAAGAATTTGAAGCGGATTATCGTTTTATTTCGGAGCCAGATTTACCTTTTGTAAACATCAAAGCCGAGATTGAAGCAATTTCTGTAGACACAAGCGCCTTGCCTTATGCGGTGGAATCTATTTTGATTAACGGTGGTGTTTTGCCACAAGATGCTAAATTTTTCACAGCAGATGCGTTGCGTTCAAGAACGTTTGTGACTTTAAATAACAAAATAAATGATCCGTCTTTCGTTGCCAAAACTTTAGCAAACAATGTTAAGGCAGAAGACTATGCTAAAATCCATAATATTCAGCATTTAGAAACCATTTTTGTTCTTTTTAAAGCTGAAAAAATTACGGCAGTTTTGGTTCAAAATGCGATTGCAGGTTATTTAAAAGATCAAAGTTTTGATTACAATAAATATTTCGCAGACAACACCATTTCTGAAGATAAAATTCAAGAAGTTATTGCGAAAGTCATTTCAGAAAATGAGGCTGTTGCCAATGATATTAAAGCTGGAGACCAAGGGAAAGCTGGTATTTTGGTTGGAAAAATTTTAGGAATTATTGGAAAAGGAGCAAACGGAAAAGTAATTCGTCAAATTATTTTAGATCAATTGACTGTACGGACAAGTCGCGACTTGTCCGTACCAGATGCCGGTAATGATATGTCCATGCCGTCCGATAATTCTGTAGGGACAGGTCGCGATCTGTCCGTACGTGACCTGCCCGCACAAGAAGAAACGCTTCCTGAAATTCCTATTATAATAAAAGATACGTATAGAACACATAAAATTTCACAATTATCCGAAGAAAGCATCAATGAAGAAGTGTTGTTGTCTGGATGGATTGCAAGTGTCCGTGACCACGGTGAATTGATGTTTATCGACTTGCGTGATTCGAGTTATGAGATTTTTCAAGTGCGAATCAGTAGAGAATCATTTCCAAATATTGATGAGTTAGTAAAATTAAAACCAGAATCGGTAATTTCAGTAAAAGGTATTGTCGTAGATCGTAACGAAGATGATTACAATGCAGGTTTGCGAACCGGTAAAATCGAATTGGAAACTTCGGCTTTAGAAATTTTAAATTTATCTAAAACGTTGCCTTTTGAAATTAAAAGAGCCGCAAAAACAAACGAAGCGATTCGTTTTCAATACAAGTTTTTAGATCACAGAAACGAAGAGGTTAGAAGAGCCATTATCAATCGTCATAAAGTAATTAAATTATTGCGTGACATTTTAGATAGTGAAGAATTTCTAGAAATTGAAACGCCAATTTTAAGTGCAGGAACAGACGAAGGTGCACGTGAATTTATTGTTCCTACACGTAAACAAGCCGGTTTCTTTTATACACTGCCACAAGCGCCTCAGCAGTTCAAACAAATGTTGATGGTGAGTGGTTATGAAAAGTATTTCCAAATTGCGCGTTGTTTTAGAGATGAAGATTCGCGCGGAGATCGTCAGCCAGAATTTACGCAATTGGATATGGAAATGGCCTATGCCAGTATGCAGCAAATTATTGATTTAAACACAAAAATGTTTAATGAAGTAGTGAAGAAAATATATGGCAACAAGTGGATTTTACGTCCGTTTGAAATCATTACCTACAAAGATGCAATGGATTTTTATGGTTGTGATCGACCTGACTTGCGTTTTGGCTTAAAAATGCAAGATATTACCAATATCGTAAAAGATACTACTTTCCAAGTATTTAGTAAGCCTATTGAAGACGGCGGAATTGTAAAATGTATCAAGGTTTCGGCTAAAGAGCAGGGGAACAAGCGTATGTCCAAAGGTCAGATCGAAAATCTTACAGCTATTGCCCAGCAGCACGGTT
>RRZU012701230.1_pt1 | contig 17323 bp, 11 predicted proteins | sample 2165561 | NCBI WGS metagenome assembly RRZU01 (sample SAMN10456909, study PRJNA506462) | wastewater metagenome | isolation source: wastewater sludge | place: USA: Moscow, Idaho | reverse complement strand
TTATGCAAAAAAATAAGCCGGAGAAAACAAAAAGTGCACAATAAGTTTTGAAATGTGCAGATAAGTAGCTATCTTTGCACACAAATTTGAAAATTGTGCAATGAATTCAATATCAAACTTCAACAAGTATATAGAACAGAGCATCATCAATAATTGGGAGAAAGATGCTCTGACGGACTACAAAGGAACTACTCTTCAATTTCATGATGTGGCAAGGAAAATAGAAAAGTTACACATTATGTTTGAGAATAGTGGCGTTAAAAGCGGTGATAAAATTGCTTTATGCGGACGTAATAGTTCAAATTGGGCTGTTGCGTTTCTTGCGACATTAACCTATGGGGCTGTAGCTGTTCCTATTCAAAACGAATTTAAAGCTGAGCAAATTTATAATATAGTAAATCACAGCGAATCAAAACTATTATTTGTTGGTGATGTTGTCGCTACACAGATTGATTCTGATGAGATGCCTTATCTTGAAGGAGTCATTTATATACCCGACAATTCACTTATATTATCACGTTCGGAAAAACTAACTTATGCGCGTGAACATCTAAATGAGATTTTCGGACATAAGTATCCTAAATTTTTCCGCAAGGAACATATTCATTATCATGAAGATTCCCCTGAGGAATTAGCTATGATAAATTACACTAGTGGTACAACAGGCTTTTCAAAAGGCGTAATGCTTCCCTATCGTGCATTATCTAGCAACTATGATTTTCTTTCAGATATAATTGGTTCAAAACTAAAACCAAATTGTGATGTAATGGCCATTTTGCCAATGGCACACATGTATGGTTTGTCATGTGAGTTTATATTGGAATTCTGTCTTGGAAACCATATCTATTTTCTGACAAGACTTCCAAGTCCAACAATCATACAAGAAGCTTTTATGGATATAAATCCAGCTGTAATTATTTCTGTACCATTGATAATTGAAAAAATAATAAGGAAAAATATATTCCCTAAGATTCAGACAAACATCATGAAACTTCTTATGAACATGCCAGTGATTAATAAGAAGGTAAAAGAAAAAATTATTGAATTAGTGAAAGCTGAATTTGGCAATAATATGTATGAAGTAGTTGTTGGTGGAGCTGGACTTAACAAAGAAATAGAAGATTTTCTATTAGGTATAGGATTTCCTCTAACAGTGGGATACGGAACAACAGAAACTGCACCGATGATTACTTTCAGTGACTGGAAGGACTTCATTGGTGGAAGTTGCGGAACTGCTGCAAAGAACATGGATGTAAAGATTCTAAGCGAAGACCCTCAAAACATCCCTGGCGAAATAGTTACTCGCGGACTTAACATGATGACTGGTTATTATAAAAACCAAGAAGCCACTAATGCCGTCATTGATGATAACGGATGGTTTCACACTGGCGACTTGGCAACAATGAATTCTGAGGGACACATTTTTATAAGAGGAAGAAAGAAAAATATGTTACTTGGATCTAATGGACAAAATATTTATCCAGAAGAAATTGAAAACAAGTTAAACTCAATGGCTATGGTTAATGAGAGTCTTATAGTACAACGGGAAGAGCGCCTTATTGGTTTGGTACATCCAGACTTTGAAGAAGCGAATTCTATGGGGTTCTCTATAGAAGACATAGAGAATATAATGGAGCAAAATAGAAAAGAACTCAACGCTATGCTGCCGTCTTTTGCAAAGATTTCTGCAATAAAAATGCTTAAGGAAGAATTTGCTAAGACTCCTAAAAAGAGCATAAAAAGATATCTCTATCAGGACGCTATTTAAATGTAGCGTCCTATTAAGTTGATATATAGAATTGAAAACAAACGAAACAAACAATATTATGGAACAAATACCTAGTTTCAACAATCTAATACAAAAGTCAATTATTGACAATTGGGAAAAAGATGCATTGACGGACTTTAAAGGTTCAACACTGCAATATCACGATGTAGCACGTAAAATAGAGAAACTCCACATCATGTTTGAAAACTGTGGAGTTGAAAAAGGAGATAAAATTGCATTAGCAGGTCGCAATAGTGCTAATTGGGCTGTTGCTTTTCTTGCAACTTTAACTTATGGAGCCGTTGCAGTGCCAATACTCCATGAGTTCACTCCAGAGCAGATTTACAATATTGTTAATCACAGTGAGGCAAAGCTCTTGTTTGTAGGCGATATTGTTGCAACCCAAATTGACGCAACAAAAATGCCAGAGCTAGAAGGAATTATATATATTCCAGACTATTCTCTAGTATTGTCTCGCACAGATAAACTAACATATGCCCGAGAGCATCTTAACGAGATGTTTGGAAAGAAATACCCTAAGTATTTCCGAAAAGAACATATCAACTATTATATAGAACAAGATCCTAACGAACTTGCACTTATAAACTATACCAGTGGAACTACTGGATTCTCTAAAGGTGTTATGATTCCTTATCGTGCTATTTGGAGTAACACCTACTTTGCAGAGCAAGTTGTTGGAAAAGCCGTAAAATGTGGTGACAGTGTTATCAGTATTCTGCCAATGGCTCACATGTACGGAATGTCTTTCGAATTTTTGTTTGAATTTCTAAAGGGATGCCATATTTACTATTTAACCCGCATACCAAGTCCTGCAATTATAGCACAGGCTTTTAGCGAAATAAAACCTAAAATCATTATAAGCGTACCGCTTGTAATAGAAAAGATAATAAAGAAAAAAGTATTTCCTAAGATACAAAACAACCGCATGAGAATGCTTCTTCACATGCCTGTCATAGCAAAGAAAGTGCGTGACAAGATATGCGAACAAGTTTCAAATGCCTTTGGTGGTGAATTCTATGAAATTATTATTGGTGGAGCTGCATTCAACCAAGAAATGGAAAATTTTATGCACCAAATAGGATTTAGATATACTGTCGGTTACGGTGCGACAGAATGTGCACCTATTATTTGCTATGCAGATTACAAAGACTACATACCTGGAAGTTGTGGTCGTTCTGTTGTAAATATGAAGGTGAGAATTGACAGTTCTGATCCAGAAAACATACCTGGAGAAATTCTGGCAAAAGGTATGAATGTCATGCTTGGTTATTACAAGAATGAGGAAATAACACGCCAAACAATTGACAAGGATGGTTGGTATCATACAGGTGACCTCGGAACTATGGATGCTGATGGAAATGTATTCATCAAAGGGCGTTCTAAAAATATGCTGCTTGGCGCAAGTGGACAAAACATTTATCCTGAGGAGATTGAGGATAAACTCAATTCATTAGCTTTAGTAAATGAATGTGTTGTTATACAAGAAGGAGATAAGTTAATAGGACTTGTACATCCTGACTATGACGAGGCTAAAAATATGGGATTTTCAAAAGAAGACCTAGAAAACATTATGGAACAAAACCGTAATGAACTCAACCTGACACAACCATCATACTGTAGACTTGCCGCCATAAGAATTTACGAAGAAGAGTTTGAAAAAACTCCAAAAAAAAGCATTAAACGTTACCTCTACCAGAAATAGAACATTTTTGCTTTTGTTTTTGACGAAAAATTTGTATCTTTGCGGTCATAATAGTAAACAATAAATAAAACATAACAAGCTATGCTTACACTTAAACTCATCAGTGAGGAAACTGAACGTGTTATTAAGGGTCTTGAGAAGAAGCACTTCACAGGTGCACGTGAGGCCATAGAGAAAGTTTTAGAATACGACAAAGTACGTCGTGAGGCTCAGCAGAAACTTGACATCAACAAGCAACAGCAAAACCAGCTTGCCAAGCAAATCGGAAGTCTTATGAAAGACGGAAAGAAAGAGGAAGCTGAAGATATAAAGAACAAGGTTGCTGAACTGAAAGCAGCAGACAAGGCTTTGAACGAAATCATGGATAAGGCTCAAACCGATATGACAGAAGTTCTTCTTTCAATTCCTAATATTCCTAACGATGATGTTCCAGAAGGTAAAGATGCTTGTGACAATGTTGTTGTAAAGGAAGGTGGTGTAAAACCTAATCTTCCAGAGGATGCACCTTGTCATTGGGATCTTCTTAAGAAATACAATCTTGTTGATTTTGACCTCGGTGTAAAAATTACAGGTGCAGGTTTCCCAATATATCTAGGTAAGATGGCACGCTTCCAACGTGCTCTTGAAGCTTTTTTCCTTGACGAAGCACGCAAGTCTGGTTACCTAGAGGTTCAACCACCTTATGTTGTAAATGAGGCTTCAGGATACGGTACAGGTCAGTTACCTGACAAAGAAGGACAAATGTATCATGCAAATTTGGATAACTTGTTCCTCATTCCTACAGCAGAGGTTCCTGTAACAAATATTTTCCGTGATGTGATTCTTGAAGAGAGTCAACTTCCTATAAAGCGTTGTGCTTATTCAGCTTGCTTCCGTCGTGAGGCTGGTTCTTATGGTAAGGATGTTCGTGGTCTTAACCGCTTACATCAATTTGACAAAGTTGAAATTGTACGTATAGACAAACCTGAGCATTCTTATGATTCTCTGAAAGAGATGTTAGCACATGTTGAAGGTTTGGTACAGAAACTTGAATTACCATACCATATCTTAAGACTTTGCGGTGGTGATATGAGTTTCACCTCAGCAATATGCTACGACTTCGAGGTATGGAGTGCTGCACAAAAACGTTGGTTGGAAGTTTCATCTGTATCTAACTTTGAAAACTATCAGGCAAACCGATTAAAGTGCCGTTTCCGCCGTTCTGATACTAAGAAACCAGAACTTTGCCACACACTCAATGGTTCTGCTCTTGCCCTACCAAGAATAGTTGCTGCCATAATCGAGAACAACCAAACTCCAGATGGAATAAAAGTTCCGAAGGTTCTTGTGCCATACTGTGGTTTCGAGTACTTAGATGATAAGAACTTTGATTAAAAAATAATTAAATTCAGTATTGATTGACATAACATCAACGATACTGAATTTATCTTTTATAAAACTATAACTTAATATCAATTCATATTAACTGATACCCAATGAACAAGATTATTTGCAAGAAACAGTTTTCGGAGAAAGTATTTAGCTTTGACATTGAAGCGCCTTTAATCGCTAAAAGCAGAAAGGCAGGAAACTTTGTCATAATTAGAGTGGACAACAATAGTGAGCGCATGCCACTTACAATAGCTGACTCTAACATGGAGAATGGTACAATTAAATTAGTTGTACAAAAGGTTGGGCTTTCCTCTACAAAACTCTGTAACCTCAACGAAGGTGATTATATCGCTGATGTCGTTGGGCCTCTTGGCAATCCTACTCATATTGAAAATTTTGGTACAGTTATATGTGCAGGTGGTGGAGTTGGTGTTGCTCCAATGCTACCTATTATTCGTGCTTTGAAAAAAGCTGGCAACAGAGTGTTGTCTGTACTTGCAGGAAGAAATCGTGACCTTATAATCATGGAGGATGAAGTAAAAGCTTCATCAGACGAGACTATCATAATGACTGATGACGGAAGTTATGGAGAAAAGGGCGTAGTCACTGTTGGTATCGAGAAATTGATTAACCAAGAGAAAATAGACAAAGTCTTTGCAATTGGTCCTCCTATTATGATGAAATTCAGTTGTATGCTCACAAAAAAATACAACATCCCTACAGACGTATCTCTTAATACTATTATGGTTGACGGTACAGGAATGTGTGGAGCATGCCGACTTACTATTGGAGGAGAAACGAAGTTCGTGTGTATTGATGGTCCTGAATTTGACGGAGCATTGGTTGATTGGGACGAAATGTTCAAACGTATGGGAACATTCAAGAATGCTGAAAAAGAAGAAATGGAGCATTATTCGGAACATATTGACTCAACTAAAAAATCAGAATGTGAAGCTTGCAAACCAAATGATGATAAACACAACGATATAACAGAGAGCATCGAAGACCTGACCGACAGAAATGCTAATTGGCGCTTAGAACTACGCAAGAGTATGAAGCCCAAAGAGCGCACGGCCATTGAACGTGTAAAAATGCCAGAACTTGATCCTGAATATCGTGCTAAAACAAGACTAGAAGAGGTCAATATTGGACTTACTAAGGAAATGGCTGTAAGTGAATCTCACCGTTGCCTTGATTGCGCTAAACCATCTTGTGTAGAAGGATGTCCAGTAAGCATAAACATTCCGTCATTCATAAAGAATATCGAACGAGAGAATTTCCTGGCAGCAGCTAAAGTTCTGAAAAGTACTTCTGCCCTACCAGCTGTCTGTGGTAGAGTTTGTCCTCAAGAAAAGCAATGCGAAAGCAAATGTGTTCATCTTAAAATGGGTGAAAAAGCAGTTGCTATTGGATACCTTGAAAGATTTGCAGCTGACTATGAACGTGAAAGCGGTATGGCTACAGTACCAGAAATGGATCCTTTAAACGGAATTAAAGTTGCTGTTGTCGGTTCAGGTCCTTCTGGACTAAGCTTTGCAGGAGATATGGCAAAAATGGGCTTTGACGTATATGTATTTGAGGCTTTGCACGAAATCGGTGGCGTATTGAAATATGGTATTCCTGAATTCAGATTACCAAACAAAATTGTAGATGTTGAAATAGAAAATCTCAAGAGAATGGGAGTTCATTTTCAAACTGATTGTATTATCGGAAAGACTATCAGCGTAAAAGATCTTGAAGATAAAGACTTCAAGGGCATCTTCGTTGGTTCAGGTGCTGGACTTCCTAATTTCATGGGAATACCTGGAGAAAATGCGCTTAACATCATGTCTAGTAACGAATACCTGACACGAATAAATCTTATGGACGCAGCTAATCCACATACTGATACACCTATCAATATAGGCAAGCACGTTATTGTTGTTGGTGGTGGAAATACTGCTATGGACTCATGCCGTACTGCAAAACGACTTGGTGCTTACGTAACTCTCGTTTACAGAAGAAGCGAAGCTGAAATGCCAGCTCGATTAGAAGAGGTAAAGCATGCTAAGGAAGAAGGCATTAATTTCATGACGTTACACAATCCTAAAGAATATATCGCTGATGAAAATGGTGCTGTTAAGGCTGCCGTACTTGATGTAATGAAATTAGGTGAACCAGACCAAAGCGGTCGCTGCCGTCCTGAGACTACAGGACAAACGGTAACATTAGAATGTGATCAGGTCATCGTTGCAGTTGGTGTCTCTCCTAACCCATTAGTACCAAAGAGTATTGAAGGACTAGAATTAGGTCGCAAAAACACAATTGTTGTTGACGATAACATGAAATCAAGCATAAATAATATTTATGCAGGAGGAGACATCGTTCGCGGTGGTGCCACCGTAATATTAGCTATGGGTGACGGACGCAGAGCCGCTGCCAACATGGCGAAAGAATTAAAAGGATAAATGAACACAATATATACCATTTTATTATTAATATGCAGTAATGTCTTCATGACATTCGCATGGTATGGACATTTAAAATTACAACAATCAGGGGTCAGCAGCAGTTGGCCCTTAATTGGGGTTATAGCATTCAGTTGGGCCATAGCATTCTTTGAGTACTGCTGTCAGGTACCAGCAAACAGAATTGGATTTATTGATAACGGGGGACCTTTTACACTCGTTCAACTAAAAGTCATTCAAGAGGTTATATCACTAATAATATTTGGATTAATGGCAAACTTGATGTTTCATGGAAACGGACTTCATTGGAATCACCTTGCAGCATTCTTTTGCCTTATTGCAGCCGTATATTTGGTTTTCATCAAATAATAGGCTATTACGATTAATTATAAATAAATGGTTGCAAATTTTATTTGCAACCATTTAAGTTTTTTCAGCCATACACTTCAATCACCTAGATCGAAGGATCTTGTATAGCTATTCTGACCTAAAATCATATTCATCAATTTTACGATATAGTGTTGTAAGTCCTATTTTAAGTAGTCGTGCCGCCTCTGTCTTATTTCCTTTAGTATATTGTAATACTCTAGCTATATGTCGTTTCTCTATTTCTGCAAGTTCAAAATCAGTACCTCCAAGTTCATGTCCAGACTCACGCTCAGTAGATGTATTTTTAATTAAATCAGATGCACTAAACGAAGATTCTGAAAATTGCAGATCAAGCGGAAGATCCTGTAAAGTAAGACTCGAATCACATACTATAGCACTGCGTTCCATTACATTTTTCAATTCGCGCACATTACCACGCCATTCTGCATTTGTAATGGCTTTTATGAAATCAGTAGTCATTCCATCTATTTTCTTGCCTAATTTAGCAGAATATCTATCCAAGAAAGATTTTGCAAGTAGAGGTATATCACTGCGACGTTCACGCAATGCTGGCAAATGTATTTGAAATACTGATAACCTATAAAATAAGTCTTCGCGAAAATTACTAGCAGAAATTTCTTTTTTCAAGTCACGGTTTGTGGCAGAAATAATCCGCACGTCAACTTTTGATGGTGCAGTATCCCCTATTTTTATATACTCTCCTGATTCTAAAACCCTCAATAGTTTTGCCTGAAGTGGATACGCCATCTCGCCTATTTCATCAAGAAATAGAGTTCCATGATTTGCCACTTCGAGCAATCCCTTCTTATCTTTAGATGCCCCAGTGAAAGATCCTGCACGATATCCAAACAATTCACTTTCTAACAAATCACTACTGAATGCCGAACAGTTAATAGCCATAATAGGATTACCATGGCGAGAACTAGCATTATGAATAGCTTGCGCAAAAACTTCCTTACCAGTACCCGTCTCACCAGTTAGCAAGACAGGAACATCTGTTGCAGAAACTTTTCTAGCCAGTTCTTCAACTTGTTTCATCAAGATTGAACTCCCTATTATAGTATCAAAAGAACTTTGAGGAGCTATTTTCTTTTTATTACCGTTGTCATTTGCGTAACTACCTTCAGATAAAGCAATACTACTATTCACCTGATCCATAGCCCTACTTATAATAGGAATTATCTTATTATTGTCATCTCCTTTTGTGATATAATCAAAAGCTCCATTTTTAATAGCCTGAACACCATCAGAAATGTTACCATGAGCCGTAAGCAGAATAACCTCCCTATGTGGTTCATCAGTCTTTATCTTAGCAACCATATCTACACCATTCCCATCTGGCAAAAAAACATCGCAAATAACAACTTGAGGCTTATGTAACTTTATCTGCTGCATGCCATGGGCACAATCAGCAGCCTGCCACACCTCATACCCCTCAAGTTCCATCATTCTTGACAGAAGCTTGCGAATAATCGGTTCATCGTCTATAATAAGTAATGTATTCATACTAATAGTTGATTTCAATAATCCTCCTTTGTTTGCAAATATAGACATTATTTTACAAACGACGAAAAATTGCACCATTTAATCCATATTCATTTTCATTTTGGTATGGTTACTTTCCATTTTGATATAGTATAGATAATGGCACCAAAAGCACATTTACCTTATAACTTATTGTTAATCTGCTAGTTGCGTTGTTATAGATTCATATGGCACGCATTTGGCATATACTATAATAAATAAAATGTTTTTAAAATAAAAAAATAAATTATGATATTATTCACTATTGGGTTTTTAGCATCTACCATTTGTGGAATGGTTTGCTTAGTTATTAACAAGTGCATCAAATTGCAATACAACATTTAAAATTAAGGAGAAAACAACTATGTATTTAATTATGTTTATCATCAGTATCATTATGTTTGGCTACATGTTATATGTACTGATAAAACCAGAAAAATTTTAAAGTAATTAATAAATTATGAAAACAGAGATTTGGGGCATAATATTCCAGATAGTCCTAATGTTGGGACTAGCCTATCCTCTCGGACGATATATTTCAAGAGTATATAAGGGCGAAAAGACTTTCCTTGATTTTCTTAAACCTATAGAAAAGTTCATCTTTAAAATTAGTGGCATAGACCCTAATAAAGAGATGAACTGGAAAGAATTCTTGAGAGCAATGCTAATTATAAATCTTTTTTGGTTTATATGGGCAATTGTACTTCTCATGGTACAAGGCCATCTGCCTTTAAATCCAGATGGTAATGGAGGACAGACATTTCACCAAGCTTTCAATACAGCTATTAGTTTCCTTGTAAATTGTAATCTACAACATTACAGTGGAGAAACCGGACTCACCTATTTCACTCAGTTATCGGTTGTGATGTTATTCCAATTTGTTACAGCAGCTACCGGAATGGCATGTATGGGTGGAATTATGAAAGCTTTGGCGGCAAAGACAACTCATACAATAGGAAATTTTTGGCATCTGCTAGTTGTTAGTTTAACTCGTATATTGCTTCCTCTATCAATAATAATTGGTATGATTCTAATATTGCAAGGAGTACCTATGAGCTTCGATGGAAAAGTTGAAGCAACAACTCTCGAAGGCACCATTCAGCATGTGTCACAAGGACCTGCAGCAGCTATCGTTGCAATAAAGCAGATTGGCACAAACGGTGGTGGTTTTTTCGGAGCAAACTCTGCCCATCCACTCGAAAATCCTAATTACCTAACAAATATTGTAGAATGTGCTTCCATTATGTTGATTCCAATGGCTATGGTGTTTGCTTTTGGTTTCTATACTAAGCGTAGACGTCTAGGTTACAGCATATTTGGAGTAATGTTATTGGCATATTTTATAGGTGTAGCAGTAAACGTACACGAGGAAATGGCAGGAAATCCACATATCACTGCTATGGGCATAAGCCAGCATGGCGGAGCTATGGAAGGAAAAGAAGTGAGATTTGGTTCTGCAGCCACAGCTCTATGGAGCGTTTCAACTACAGCCACCTCCAATGGCTCAGTCAATGGAATGCACGATAGTATGATGCCATTATCCGGAATGGTTGAGATGTTTAATATGCAGATAAACACTTGGTTTGGTGGTGTTGGAGTTGGCTGGATGAACTACTTTACTTTCATAATTATTGCTGTATTTATAAGCGGACTAATGGTTGGAAGAACGCCTGAATTTCTTGGCAAAAAAGTCGAAGCTAGTGAAATGAAGATAGCTTCACTGGTAGCCCTACTCCATCCATTTCTGATTCTTTCAGGCACTGCACTTGCAGCATGGATATTTGTAAGAGCTCCAGAAGTTGTTAGCAATGAGGGTGGATGGCTTTGTAATTCTGGCTACCATGGACTGAGCGAGATGTTTTATGAATTCACATCTTCAGCTGCCAACAATGGTTCAGGATTCGAAGGACTCGGTGACAACACATGGTTCTGGAATATATCAACTGGCTTGGTTATGCTTTTAGGTCGCTATCTTCCTATGATAGGTCAGGTAGCAATAGCTGGAATACTTGCAAAAAAGAAGTCAATACCAGAGGGTGCCGGTACATTGCGCACTGACACGGTAACGTTTGGCATGATGACCCTAGCCGTGATTTTAATAGTTGCAGCTTTGTCATTCTTCCCTGCCCATGCACTAAGCACAATGGCTGAATATTTAAATATATAGACCAAACGAATTAAAATTAGAAATTATGAAAGATAAGAAATCAAATTCTCTTTTTGAGAATGGGATGATAAAAGATAGCATCAAGCAGGCAGCAAAAAAGCTCGATCCTAGAACGATGATCAAGAATCCGGTTATGTTTCTAGTAGAAATCTGTACTGCGATAATGGCTGTTGTAACTATTTTCTCTGTTGCTATTAATGGTTCCGCTGTGTTAGGCCACTTTGGATATAACCTTACAGTATTTATTGTATTGTTAATAACCCTTCTATTTGCCAATTTTGCAGAATCAATTGCCGAAGCAAGAGGAAAGGCACAAGCTGATAGCCTGAGAAAGACTCGTGAAGACACTCCTGCGAGAGTTGTTAGTGGCAATAGCGAAAAAATAATAAGCAGCGCTTTGCTAAAGCTTGGTGATGAGTTTCTTTGTGAAGCAGGTGATCTCATACCTGCAGATGGAGAGATTGTTGAAGGCATGGCATCTGTTGATGAAAGTGCTATTACAGGAGAGTCTGCTCCAGTTATACGAGAAGCTGGTGGCGACAGAAGTTCTGTAACAGGAGGCACTAGAATACTTAGCGACCATATTAGAGTAAAAGTTACAACCAGACCAGGAGAAAGTTTTCTCGACAAAATGATTGCACTTGTTGAAGGTGCTGCAAGACAGAAGACTCCTAATGAGATTGCACTTACAATATTGCTTGCTGCATTTTCTTTAGTATTCATTATAGTATGTATTTCTCTTGTACCAATGTCTTGGTATTCAGGCACCACAATAGGTATTGCTGCAATGATATCTCTATTTGTATGCCTCATCCCTACTACTATTGGCGGACTTCTATCTGCAATCGGTATTGCAGGAATGGACCGTGCTCTTAGAGCCAATGTTATTACCAAGTCTGGCCGCGCAGTCGAAACAGCTGGCGACGTAGACACCCTATTACTAGATAAGACTGGCACAATAACTATTGGAAACCGTCGCGCCACACATTTCTATCCTGTTGATGGAATTAGTATTGACGATTTTGCTCGTTTGTGCCTTCTATCATCAGTGAGCGACGAAACACCTGAAGGAAAATCTATTGTAGAACTTTCTCACAACATGGGAATATCAATTAATCGCTCTGAGACTGTTGGCACAAGAATGATTAATTTCAGTGCCGAAACAAGATGTTCAGGAATAGATATGGCCGATGGAACAGCAATACGCAAAGGCGCATTCGATACGATGAGGCGTATTACTGAAGAAGCTGGTGGAACTTTTCCACAAATTGCACAAGAGATGATAGAGAAGATCACAAAGCTAGGTGGTACACCGCTAGTGGTTAGCTTGAATAAAAAAATTGCGGGAGTAATAGAACTGCAAGATATTATAAAACCAGGAATCAAGGATAGATTCAGCCGCCTACGCAAGATGGGAGTAAAAACAGTTATGGTAACAGGTGACAATGCTCTCACAGCAGCCTTTATTGCCGAGCGTGCAGGAGTTGACGACTTTATTGCCGAGGCTCGACCAGAAGATAAGATGACATATATTCGCAATGAGCAGCAACTGGGCAAACTAGTAGCTATGATGGGCGACGGCACAAATGATGCCCCAGCATTAGCACAAGCTGATGTAGGCGTTGCTATGAATAGTGGCACTCAAGCAGCTAAGGAAGCAGGAAACATGGTAGACCTAGACAACGATCCTACCAAATTGATAGAGATTGTAGAGATTGGTAAGCAATTGCTAATGACTCGTGGCACTCTTACAACATTCTCAATTGCCAATGATGTGGCTAAATACTTTTCAATTGTTCCTGCATTGTTCATGGCTTCTATACCACAATTGGCAGCTCTCAATGTGATGAGGCTCCACAGTGCCGACAGCGCAATTCTATCAGCTATTATATTTAATGCGATCATCATCCCAATGCTTATTCCATTAGCATTGCGTGGTGTAAAATATCGTCCGGTTGGCGCTTCAGCATTACTACGCCGCAACTTACTTATTTATGGACTTGGAGGCATGATTGCTCCTTTCATCGGCATCAAACTTATTGATATGCTAGTTGGACTTTGTTTTTAGATTTAAACATTACAAAAAATTACGATTATGAAAAGTATTTGGATAAAGAGCATAATGACAAACATGATGAGATCTATAAGACTCACCCTTGTCATCTGTCTTATTCTTACAATTGGATATATTCTTGTGCTATGGGCATTTGCGAAAATAACCGGTCCTAACGGTGGTAAACCAGAATTAACCTACTCCACAACTGTAAATGCAAATCATTCACACATAGTTGGAGTAACAAATGTTGGTCAGCAATTTACCAGCAATAAATATTTCTGGGGGCGTCCTTCATGTGCCGGCAAAGGCTATGATGCATCTGCGTCTGCTGGTAGCAACAAGGGACCAACCAATGCTGAATATCTAAAGGAAGTTAGCGAACGCAGTAAACGTTTTCTAAAGGCTCACCCATATCTACGCCCATCTGAAGTACCATCAGAAATGGTTACAGCAAGTGGCTCAGGGCTAGACCCCGACATAACACCACAAAGTGCCTACATCCAGGTGAGACGTGTAGCTGCATCACGTGGACTCTCAGAACAATCAGTTAAGAGTATGGTCGACAAATCTGTACAAAAACCTCTACTAGGCATATTCGGCCCAGCAAAGGTAAACGTACTAAAGCTTAACATGATGCTTGACAAAGGTATTTAAGATTATAATAATTCTAATTAATAACAACATGAACACAACCGGTTACGACAACGATAGTGCTGCACAGCACTTCCTTGACATCATACGTCGCCAGCGTCGTGGACGTCTAAAGATATACATCGGCATGATAGCTGGCGTAGGCAAAACATTTCGCATGCTTAAAGACGCACATCAGATGCAGCGTCAAGGGGTTGATGTGCAGATAGCCTATATAGAGACCCACAAAAGGCGTGACACGGAATCATTAGTTGGAGGTCTTACTGTCATTCCTCGCAGACAGCTTTTCTATAAGGGTAGGCAAATGGAAGAGATGGATATCGACAATGTGATTCTCATACACCCAGAAGTGGCTATCGTTGACGAACTGGCACACACAAACCTACCAGGAAGCAAAAACCCTAAAAGATGGCAAGATGTAGAGCAACTTCTTGAAGCGGGCATAAGCGTAATAACAGCTGTCAACATACAGCATATTGAGAGCCTCAGCGAAGACGTAGGTCGGCTGGCTGGCATTGAAGTTAGAGAACTCGTACCAGACAGTTTGTTGCAAGAGGCTGAAGAGGTCGTAAATATAGATCTTACTGCCGATGAATTAATACAACGACTGAGAGATGGGAAAATATATAGCAAGGATAAAATAGAAAATGCTTTAGACCATTTCTTCAGAACAGAAAACATTCTTAGGCTAAGATCTCTAGCCCTTGGCGAAGTTGCTTTGCGAGTATCCAACAAGGCTATAAACGAATCTGGTGATTCACTTACCACACCGTTACAATCTCATGCCGTTCTCGCTTGCATAAGTAGTAATGCCCTCACCCCTCGCCACATAATACGCAGGGCTGCACGCATTGCCGCTCAGCGCAACTCTACATTCTGCACACTTTACGTTAGGCGCCCTTCAGAGAGTCCTGATAGAGTGGACCTTGCATCCCAACGGCATCTGATGAATCATTTCCAACTCACAGTAGAACTAGGTGGGGAAGTAATTCAGGCAGCATCATCAAATGTGATTAAAGAAATGGAAGATGTGTGCACTCAACGTCGCATCACAACAGTGTGTATTGGTCAACCAGCATTTAAAATGCCGTCCACCATTATCAAAATAAGAAAATATCGCAAATTTCTCAATTTTCTTGCGCAAAAAAGAATAGATTTGATTATACTTGCATAATAAAACAAAAAATAACATGCCATTATGAATATAAAAACAAAGCTAACATTAGTAATTGGACTTCTCGTGACGATGACATTTGCTCTCGTCGCTGTGTCGGTAATTAATGTGCAGATACTCACAGCAACCGACCCACAAAGTCCAGCAGCCGGTCCTGGCATGGAGCGTGCCCTATTATGGATCACAGGTCTTGGTGCAGTATGCATATTCACAGGAATAAGCATCTGGATATCATTTCCATCATCTATAGCTCACCCAATAAAAGAATTGCTTGATGCCATACAAGACATCGCAGCACACAACTACGACAGGCGTTTGCGCCTATATGGAACAAAGGAGTTTGATGATGTATCTCGCAACTTTAATGCTATGGCAGAGCGCCTTGCGGCATACCATGCTAGTTCTCTATCACAAATCATTGCTGCAAAGAAATATATGGAGACGCTTGTAAATAGCATCACAGAACCGATAATAGCATTAGACTCACATCAAAACATTATATTTATAAATGATGCCGCCTTATCTATACTCAACATCTCACGAACTGAGGCTATAGCGCATCCAGCCAGAAAGCTAGCTATTAACAATGACTTGCTAAGAAGACTTATACGTGGATTGGAGAAAGACGGAAACGAAACAAGTGATTCTCCATTAAAAATATATGCAAACGACAAGGAGAGCTACTTCCAAGTTAAATATATAACGATTACACACGAGGCACAAGACACTGATATTGATTCTATTGAAGAAGATGATATTCCTGATAGCCATATGATTATGCTGAAAAACGTGACCGAGTTTAAAGAACGTGACTCAGCAAAGACAACATTTATATCTACAATATCTCACGAACTTAAAACTCCTATTGCTGCAATAAAAATGAGCCTTCAGCTACTTGAAGACACTCGAATAGGAAAGCTAAATAGTGAACAGATAGAATTAGCTGACGATATAAAGTTGAATAGCGACAGATTGCTCACCATTACTAGCGAATTGCTTAATATGACCCAAGTTGAATCTGGAAAATTACAACTTAAGCCTCGCATTACTCGTCCGATAGAACTAATAGACTATGCCATAAAAGCAAATCGTGTTCAGGCAGATAAATTTAATATATCTATAGAAGTTGAATATCCTGACGACAATTGCATAGCAAAACTATTTGTAGACAGTGAGAAAATAGCTTGGGTGCTAACAAACCTACTCTCTAACGCAATACGCTATTCTCATGATAATACAAGAGTTATAATAGGCGCACGACAGAAAGACCACACTCATGTACAGTTGTATGTATCTGACTATGGTAAAGGAATAGACCCTCGATATCATAGCAGCATTTTCGACCACTACTTCCGTGTTCCAGGAACAAAAGTTCAGGGTAGCGGTCTTGGACTATCTATATCAAAAGATTTCGTCGAAGCACATGGTGGAACTCTCACCGTTGATAGTCAAATAGGCAGCGGTAGTACTTTCACTGTAACACTAGAGGCATAAATCATTTATAGGAATAGACAATTCAAACAATAATTTATACAATTATTATGGCGTTTTGAAATTTATTTTGTAATTTTGTAAATGTGAAGGATAATAACTTCTGTTATAATATTAAGGAATAAACAAAATGCAAAGTAAAGCAAAATATCTTATGGCAGCGTCAATGCTCGCATTATTAACCGTAAATGCGCAAACAATAAAGCGCGTCAAGGCTAAAGCTGCCATAAGCATCACATCTGATAAGAAAGCTGTAAATCTTGATTTGATGAAACAGTTGATGCCTGCAACAGCCAAGATTATGTTTATTGACAGCACTGTAGTAAGCAAAAACGATTTTTTAAGCCATATCCCACTTAACAAAGAATCTGGCAGATTTGAATATACAAATAAATTCTTTGATAAGAAAACAAGTAATAATAATACTGTCTACATCAACGAATTCGACAATAGAGCAATATTTGCAGACGGAGATTCTGCACAGACGAATATTTACACTACAGATAAGCTAGCTGACAAATGGACGACTCCAACTAGCATAAACTCTATCGACAAAAACTA
>RRZU013233905.1_pt1 | contig 17324 bp, 15 predicted proteins | sample 2165561 | NCBI WGS metagenome assembly RRZU01 (sample SAMN10456909, study PRJNA506462) | wastewater metagenome | isolation source: wastewater sludge | place: USA: Moscow, Idaho | reverse complement strand
TCCGGACTGACAAAGAATATAATATTCCTTTTCCTTTTCCAGATATTTTTCTGGTGAATTGAGAAGATTTCCCATTGGTATATTTTTTGCAGTTCTGAGACTTCCGCTCTTATATTCATAAGTTTCCCTGATATCAATAATATCGACTTTTCCGATCAATTGATCCATATCATTTACATGTACTGTTTTTCCTGCTTCTTTTAACATAAATCCAAACATATTATTTCCTCCTGTAAGTTAAGTTTACAGGCTCATTATATTCAGAAAAACTAACATCATCTGTGACTAAATCACTGGAGCTGATCGATTATATTTCTGGCACTTCTGATTTCTTCCTCTGAAGTCTGCCATATCTTATATTCGCTGATTCCGGGCAACCCCATATTGATCCTTTCATTTCTGTATATCATTTTGCTGTCAAGGACTTTTTTACCTGACATATGAAATGTGAAAATCCCTGTCAGTTTATGAAGTTTTAAGATCGTATCGGCATTCACTCCTGCTCCTGCCATGATCTGTATCCTGCCAGATGCCTGCATTTGCAGTTCCCGAAGTGTTTCAAGCCCCTGTGATGCACTTTCTTCGCCTCCTGAAGTCAGAATCGTTGTTATGCCAAGTTCTATCGCAGACTGAAGTGATTCCATAAGATTAAAAGACATATCAAACGCTCTGTGAAGTGTCACCGACATCCCTGCCGCATTTTTTATTAGTTCTTTCATTTTTTCAAGATCAAGTTTCCCTTCAGAATTTAGCATTCCAATGACGATTCCTTCAGCACCTGCACGCTGAAAAGCTTCCACATTGTGACACATTATGTTAAATTCATAGTCGCTGTATAAAAAATCCCCAAATCTTGGTCGTATCAGTATATGGATCGGAATGGTCACATGTTTTCTTACTTCCCGGTAAAGCTCCAGGCTCGGTGTTGTTCCACCTATGATCAGGTCTGAACAGAGTTCAAGCCTGTCTGCGCCACCACTTTGTGCTGCAATGGCCGATTCTACAGAATCTACACATGCCTCCAATATCATTTTTCCGCTCATTTTTTCCTTTTAATCTCCCTTTCCAGATGTCTTTCCATAGTATCTTTTTAGCTTATGCTTAAACTCTTAATAACGGATGATGAACTTATCTTCCTTGATCGTTTCAGCAAGATCCATTTTCATATCAGTGATTTGGATGCTTTTACTGTTTAAGAGTTTCCCGATCATCCTGTCGATCTGTTCTTCTGTCCCCTGAATCTCCATTTCGACCTTACCGTCATAACAATTCATGATCCAGCCTGTCAGACCGATCGTATCTGCAAACATTTTTGCACTAAAACGGAATCCGACTCCCTGAACCCTTCCATCAAACAAATAATGTCTTCTGCTATTGTCCATGGCATTTACCCCATCTGGCTTATTCCGACAGCCTGCAAACAATTTCTTCACAAATTTCATGAGTTAAGATACTATCCGTATCCTCTTCAAGAAATCCCTGCTTCTTTTTTACATCTCTCAAAAATCTGTCAGTGATCTGTTCAAATCCCCTTCTATATAGAATAGGCGTCCAGTCATCATATTTTTCATTCTGGCTGACTCCATCCTTATAGATCGTCAGTCTGTCGAGATCTTCTAGAATACGCTTTTCTCCAGGACATAAATACTCTATTCGTTCTTCTGCTTTTCCTGATTCTCTATTCATAATTCCTATTGCTGTTCCTTCTTTACCCTGTAGCTGAATCATGACTGACACAAGCTGATTTTCTTCCACCTTTCCTGTGACCTGAATCAGCTTTGCTTCGCCGCCCAAAAGATATCGAAGTGTATCTACAACATGGATAAAATCATCAAATACATAATGGCGGATATCTGCCGGAAGATATTCTCTGTTCTTCTGATAAATGATCAGATCGGAAGAAGCCAGGTGTTTCATATCCCTTATAAAAGGTACTTTTCTTCTGTTAAATCCGGTTCGAAAGATCAAGTTCTGTTCTCTGGCAATTTCATACAGTTGCGCCACTTCTGATGCATGATATGACACCGGTTTATCAACATATACTGGAATCCCGTGTTCCATCAGATTTTTACAAATACTATAGTGCGCCTCAGTAGCAGCATGAACAAATGCTGCTTCAATATTCTCCCTATATAGCGCATCCATATCCGTTACATAGCGGATCCCTTTATACATCTCACATAACTCTTTGAGCAGCGATTCATTTCTGGAACACAGGACGACCTCTACATCCTTTTTGACTGACATGACAGGAAGATATGCTTTCTGAGCGATATCTCCAATTCCAATCATCGCAACTTTCATGGTCTCTCTCCTTTTCTCAGTTTGTTCAGCATAATTTCTGCATTTCAATATTGACACGATCTTCGCATTCACGCATTGCATCAATTGTCTTTTCCATCAGAACATCCAGTTCCCAACCCAGCATATCGGCTCCCTCACTGATCGTCTCTCTGGAACAGCCTGCTGCAAAGCGCTTATCTTTGAATTTTTTCTTCAAGCTTGACAGTTCTAGATCCATAACGCTTTTTGATGGTCTCATTCTGACTGCCGCACCAATCAGACCTGTTAATTCGTCTACAGCAAATAAGACCTTCTCCATCTCATGCACAGGTTCCACATCGCTGCAGATTCCATAGCCATGGCTACAGACGGCATGGATCAATTCGTCAGTTGCTCCTATCTTACTTAACAGTTCAGGTGCTTTCTTACAATGTTCTTCCGGAAATAATTCAAAATCAACATCATGCAGCAGTCCTGCCATTGCCCAGAAGGAACTTTCCTCTTCATATCCAGACTCCTTAGCGAACCACTCCATACACCCTTCCAATGTCAGTGCATGGTAAATATGAAACGCATCTTTGTTATACTCCTGTAATAATCTCACAGCATCCTGTCTTGTAAATCCTATCTTCATTCTAACTTCTCCCTACAACTACAAATTTTTAACTACTATTATGCTTTTATTCTACCACTAAATTCAATTTCTTTCATTAAAATCGGTAAATTCTTGTATAAAAATAGTCTGTCAGCTCACTATGCTGACAGACTATGAATAATTTGAAATTGTTCAGATTTTTTTCCATCCTTTTTCGATCCTTGACTCGAGCTCTTCAAATGGCTTCAGGCCACTCAATGCATCATAAGCACTCACACAACATGCTCCTGTTGCTGCTGCCAGCTGAATGCACCTGCCCGGCTCTCTCCCTGATAGCATGGCTGTGAGGAAAGCTGCAATACTGGTATCTCCGGCACCAGTACCTGATCTGATTTCGTCAGGCTGATAACTTTTCTCAAATCCATGTAGATTTGCCCACTTTTCCAGATCCAGTTCTGCCTTTTTACCGACCATCGCGATCTTGTCAGCACTGGCACTTCTGTAGTATATACCTGGTCTGCCACACTTTATTAAGATGAACTTCGCACCCATGCCCATTAATTCATCTGCCAGTGGTTCTATATCATTTTCCATGCTGAGAAGATCCGTGATATCTCCTCCATCTGCTTTCTTCATCCATTCCTGATATGTTTCAGGCTGAAGCATACAGCATAGTTCCTCTATACTTGGTACAAAAAAATCAACGTAGGGAATCACTTTCGTTAATACCTTCTTCCAGTCAACCATTCCCGCTTCACTATTTGGGTCAACGGCTGCCAGATCCAATGATGTGGACATCCCATATTCTTTTACTTTTTTAAAGATTCTGATCAGATCAGCACCATCATTTTCATATATCTTTTTCATGATGGATGGATATCCAAAATGAAAATGATTCATGTCTTTTATACTTTCAAAATCAATATCATCATAACAAAATGTATTATTTGCTCCTGGATCATGTAAGAAAATACGGTCTATTCCCGGAATCGCCAACACAATGGAATAAGATGTATGATTGTCTTCCGCCTGAATCATATCTCTTTTTCCATCATATTTATTTTCTTCCATAATATCAAGAATCAATCTTCCAAATTCATCATGACCGATCTTACCAAGAAGTTTTACATCTGCACCCAGTTTCTTCATGGCCAGACCTGTATTGGCAACACACCCACCTGTGTGAATGTCGATTCCATCCATACTGATTAATTTTCCAGGCATTAGAATATCATCCAGAACTTTCATTTTTTTTCCAGGAAATACCGGTGTGACATCCAGACAGATATGTCCTGCTACAACAGCTTTTTTTGACATCGTTCATCCCTCCAATTCTAATATCAGTATAGCCCGATTTCATGATTAAGAATAGTATTAATTTGTTTTTTGGACCATCTTAATTTGCTGTTATTCCTAAGATCGATCCTGGTAAAAAAGACATGCCCTTCTCATATTACTATGATCAGGTCATGTCTTTTCTATTTTTATCATTCTATCATGTTGTTAGTTTTACCTTAAATTGTTCTTATTATAGTACAAAATTATAATATTGCAAGAATAATAAAATTCAATAAGAATAATACTGATGCGACCCAGATGATTGGGTGGATTTCATTTGCTTTTTTCTTAGCAAGCTTAACGATGCAGTAGAAAATAAATCCAGCTGCGATACCATAAGAAATACTATAGCATAGAGCCATAAAGATTGCTGCAAAGAATGCTGGAATGGCATCTTCAAAGCTATCCCATTTAATTTCTTTAAAGGAAGCCAGCATCATAACACCAACTGCGATCAGTGCAGGTGCTGAAGCCTGTCCTGGTACAATTGCTACGATTGGGGAAAGGAACATACTGAGAATAAATAAAACGGATACGGTTACTGATGTAAGACCTGTACGTCCGCCAGCACCAATACCAGCAGCACTTTCAACATAAGTTGTTGTATTGGAAGTACCGAAAAGCGCTCCGATTGAAGTTGCAATGGAATCAGCAAATAATGCTCTGTCCATTTTAGATTTGAAACCTGGCTGTTCCTGAAGAGATTTTTCATCTGCTTCATCAAAAATTCCAGTTTTCTTGCCTGTACCGATAAATGTTCCAATTGTATCAAATGTATCAGATAAACTGAAAGCAAAAATTGTCATAAGAACAAGTGGAATTCTGGATGCATCTGCAAATAATGCACCAATTCCAGCTGAACTAAGCGCTGCACCAAATGTTGTTCCAAGAGCAGCAAAATCATCAGCAAGACCTGCAGTAGCACCTATACCTGACAGATCTGTTACTCCCATAGGAATACCAATTACTGTAGTAGCTGCGATACCGATTAAAATAGCACCTTTTACATTTAAAACAAGTAGAACAAATGTAATTACAATTCCGATAATTGCAAGGAGAATGCCAGCATTATTAAATACTGCGATTCCAGGAATTCCTGCATCAAAATTAACAAGTCCAATATTCACGATTCCAAGATATGCAATAAAGATACCGATACCACCGCTGATTGCATTCTGAAGGCTTTCAGGAATTGCTTTGATGATGATCTTACGAATCTTTGTTACTGTGATCAGGATGTTGATCAGACCACAGATAAATACCATTGCAAGTGCTTCCTGCCAGGTAAATCCAAGTCCAAAACATACTGTGTAGGTAAAGAACGCATTCAGACCCATTCCAGGTGCCAGTGCATAAGGCACATTTGCAAAAAGTCCCATAACAAGTGTTCCAACAGCAGATGCAATAATTGTTGCAAGGAAAACTGCACCGTATGGTACTCCTGTCTCGGAAAGCATTGCCGGGTTTACAATGATAATGTAAGCCATTGCAAAAAATGTTGTGACACCTGCAATGATTTCTTTGGAGACGGATGTTCCATGTCCTTCAAGCTTAAAAAATTTGTCCATTTGTAATCTCCTTTAATAATATGATAGTAGTGATAAAGTAATATTCCCTTGAAATTATACCTTAGCTTTTATCGTATTAAAAGGGGAAAGTGTTCCAAAATACATTTTCGTAAATTATTTCTTAATTTTATAAATAAATTCTTAATTTTTTTATAAGTTTTGCTTACTTTTATAACATTTGTACAAAGAATTTTATTGTTTTACTGCTCAAATCGTTCTTTCCGGTGTTCAATCCATATGAAAAAATCCTTTGTCTCCATCAAAATAATAATAGAGTACTTCACCTGTAAATCGTAAAATACAGTAAAGCGGTTCTTTCACTGAATCATGAAGCTGTTTTGTTCTTTCTGTATTCCACAGTCTTCTTTTTTCCTCTGCCTGATCAATGACCACAACTTCGCCGATCATGGAAACGCAGTCCTGTCCAACGCATATATTTAATGCAGCTTTATTATTTTTTTTAAAGTCATTCACTTTTCCGGAATAAATACCTGTCGTGAAATATACCGTTTTGATATTACTATTTGTCATGACTTCCATTTCAAAAATATGTGGGTATCCGTTCGGATCGATCCCGGCAAGTTCAACTGATTCAGCCTGCTTTAATAAATCATCTGCTCTTTTCATGATTTTTTCGACTTCAGTCATATTTCCTCCTCCTCGTTAAGATGGTTCTGCTTTCTTTTCAGATTGATGAAAGAAATTTTTCATTTTTTGCTTGTTCAGATACATCATTCGGTCAGCTTCACGGTAAACCATGTCTATATCATATGTCTCATCACTTTTTATTTTTGAATAACCGCCTGCAACTGTAAAATCTGTCCCCGTCTTGCGCCCTGTTCGTTCTGCATGTTCTGATACCATATTAATTCTGGACTGGATCACATCATCAGTGATATGATTCTGTGCTGTAACGATCACGCATACCTCATCTCCTCCGATACGATAACAGCTGCCGACGTCTTCAAACCCCATCTGAATGATCTTTGAAAATTCTATGATTGCTCCATCCCCACGTGCATGACCAAATCTGTCATTGATCCGTTTCAGCCCATTCATATCAAATGTTACAATGTAGCACCCCTGAATTTCTTTGGAGTGCGTACGAAAGTAAGACAGTTTTTCTTCAAATGCAGATCTGTTTTTAAGTCCTGTCATCTGATCCGTATATGCCAATGTCTCAAGAATTCGAGTCCTGGCATTTTCAGCGATCACTTTTGACATGTTTTTAATAATTTCAACTGCCCACATTAATAAAAAGATCAGTAATCCAAGTCTGGAGAAGAATCCTTCATCATGACCTGTAGCAAAATAAAATCTGAACAGATCAACTGCCAGAAAACTGACAAGAACGATCACAGTGAAAACAAACATTTTTACTTCTTTAGCGGCCTCTTTTTTTAGAAATTCCCGAACACCATCCAATGCCAGATATAATATCGTACTTCCTATCAATATATGCGTCATCCATATACTTTCCATATAATCAGCGATCTCAAGTAATTGAAACACTTCTATGACAAAAAACAGAAAAATTGAAACCCAGAACATGATTCTTACAAAATGTTTTTTTTCATAATAGGAAAATGCCTGTAAAAACCACAAGAAAAATGGTAGAAGAATTGTAAATGCCAAAAATTCAAGGCTTAGCAGAAAGAAAACATTTCCAATATACATCTGTAAAATATTCAGAATACAAATACTCCAGATTCCTGTTATGATCGACAACGCACCAAGTCTGAACAAGGCAGCCGTCAGACCCCCGCTTTTTAAAATAAATGCTATGATCATCATACTAATACCCAGGGTAAGTATAATAATACATGCAATCGCACTTGGGAGCCTGTCTTTTAGCAGATACGCAATCACAGAAGCCTTATCCCCAAGATAGACTTCATTGATCTTTCCTGCATAATTGTCATATGCTCCTGTCACTTCGATCTGTAGTTCTTTTCCTGCCTGATTTTGAAGAATAGGAATGATCACCCAGGAAGATCCTGGTGTTTTTCCAAATAAATGCCCATCCTGATATCCAAATGTTGCAACTTCTTTATTTTGAATGCTTGCTTGCACAAACTGGTGGCTTGCCCGAAAGAACAATACATCATTTGACCCGATCTCATCAGGTATTCTGGACTTGACAATAAATGGCTGCCCTGCGTGCACGCCTTCCACTGCGTATGGCAGTGTGATATCAGACGCTTGACCCGCCTCTGTTATTACATCCCATGTTTCCGGAAATGCTCTCAGATTTTTTACAGAAACAATTCCATAATCTGAATCTGACATAAAAAATTCAACTGCCACAATCATAACACCAATGAGCAGGCTGAAAAATAATAATGTACTTTTAAATTTATGGTTTGACGCCTTCAACTGTATCCTCCCAGCTAAGCAGGCGCTGTTCGCCCTGTAATGCACGCAAAGCTGTTATATCCTGTGTCATTTCGAGAGTCCCCCTGTATTTTCCTGTCTCATCTCTGACTGGAATATACTGGATGTAAATAAACCTGCCTTTCATCTGAATCCAGAAATCAGCATGTTCCTTTGTTCCCAGTTTAAATGCTTCCAATATTTTCTCAACTACATGAACACTGTCAGATGGATGACAGTTCCTTACATCCCTGCCAATGACTGCAGCCGATCTTGGGAAAAGCCTTTCTTTTGGTCGCGAGAAATATGCGACCTTATCATGTTCATCAACAAGCGTGATATCCAGTGGCAGCGAACCCAATACAGCATCAAGCTGGACGAGATCAAAATGTCCTGTTTCAGTATTAAAAATGTTCCTGCCAATGTCAAATGTAATGGGACTGACATTGTATTCTTCAACCATAACTGGCTCTTCTATAAAAGGAAATCCATACTCAAAACTTTGCCTTTTCATCTCTTCCATTTCTTCTGTACTCAATTCAGCGTCAGCACATGGAAATAAGATCAGCTCCTGCTTCTGGATCAGACCATATAATTTAAAATAAAGATCACCAATGACTTCATTCCTCTTCATTTGACTTGATAAGAGCTCCTGATCTGACAGGATATTTTTTAAACCAAGTCGTGTATGATCATGAAGCGTCCAGAGAACTTTTAGTCCCTGATACCTTTCATCCTTTTTCTCAAGAAATGGAAATAAAATATTTTCAAGCTTCAGCAGATGTTCATTATACACTGAAAGATGATTTACGAACTCCACTAACTCATTTGGATTATGATCTATGCTTTGATCTGAGATTTTCACTTTGAATTGTTCAAGTCTTTCCTTCAACCCCTCATTTTCCCGGATCATGATACCAAGAAAAGAATCCGGCTCCGGTCTTTTCCATTCATAATTGCTGAGTGGTTTATAAAATACATTGATCAGTTTATCAACATACCCAAGCATGTTCTGATCTGTCGTTCCTTCTTTTAGCTGCGCATGCTGAATCAGCATAAGATCACGTGGCGTGACTGTCATAATATCATTTAAGTAATTCTGATATAATTCACCGCCATTTTCCTTTGCAGCGATTCCTTTACAAAACTGAATCAGGCGTTCAATTCGATCATCCATCCTTCTACCCCCTAAAAGATCAGTTATTATCACATTTTTTTGCTCCGTAAAATGTATATGGACCATATTTTGTTGTTCCATCATAAGGTATCTGGGATAAATAATTCCCCGACACTGCACATTCGATCAATTTTTTGGTCAGATCAGCTACATCCTCCCTGCCAAGTGCTTCCTCTATATCCATCCATATCACTTCACTGTTTTCCATTCCATCAGATACCGCATCTCCGCTGATATACTCTGCAAGAAATGCAACATACCAGTCTTTCTGATTAAATCTGATGCCAATGATTTCTTTTGGTCTGACCTGGATCCCGGTTTCCTCCATCACTTCGCGCATCACCGCTTCCTGAGGACTCTCTCCAACATTCACATAACCGCCCGGAACGATCAGACGTCCTTTCCCAGCTCCATAAGTATGCCTTGCAAGCAGTACTTTATTTTCCCTGATCACGATTCCTGTAACGGACTGGCTCCAATTTGTAGTTTCGTTTCCCTGCTCCATGATGTGTACGCTCCTTTGATGATATATCTCCGTCTCTTATTTCTTCTTTATCACAATAATGTGATAGTTTTTTCATAGTATTCTTACTCTATATCATACTCCCTCATGACCAGTCCATGCAAGTTTTCTTTGCATCCTGCCTGTTTTAATGCATAGGAAACAGCCCCGATAACACATGGATATTTCAGGACCGAAATATCGAACTCCGGTTTATTGTTCGTATAAGAATATTCTTTCAATCCAGCTTTTATTGTATCAATGCTGATCTGTGACTCTGCTTTCGTGAACTGTGATCCCGCAAGGATCAGTGGAATTTTTTTACCGGTCTCAAAATGTAACTGTTCAGTTACCCCAATGATAGTTTTTACATAGCATTCACCTACATCAGTTAAAATATCAACTGCAACAGGATCGCCTTCATTTGCTGCCTGGTATAGTAATTTATTCACATTCAGAATAAGTTCCTGTTGATGTTGGTTCATCCGATTCATGATCACTTCAAGGAACTCCGTCTTTTCGTGGATATCTAATAATGTAAATAACATTTCCTTCATCAAGGTTGCGCGTCCCCGTTTGAATAATGCATCATAAACATGAGCGATACATTGTTCAAACAGATACCCGCCTCCGCCCCGGTCTCCCGTCAGCTGACCGATTCCTCCACCCTGAAACGCATTTCCCTTTAGATCCAGTCCAGTCACGCAAAATCCGGTCCCATTAATTGCACAGATTCCCATACTGCTTTTACTTCCGGCCATAATACCAAGATAGGAATCATTCAATAAACTAAATTGCAGGATTCCATATTCCCGAATCATTTCACTTATGATCCTATGCTGACTCTTTGTATCCACACCTGCCATACCAAAAACACTGTAGACGATCTGATCAACTGACAGATTGCCTCTTTTCAGAACATCATCCAGAATCTTATATAACGTCTGTTTTAACTCCTGAAAACCGTTTTGAAAATCTTCATGATTGGTTGGTCCATATTGTTGAACAATATGTTTTTTTCCATCCAAATCATATAACGCACAAAGCGTTTTCGTTCCGCCACCATCGACCCCGAGGATATATTTTTTCTCTGATTTGTTTTCTTTCATCCTGTTATTTCTCCTCCACTTTGAAGAACTGGGGAAGATATTCCCGATTGGCTTCAAACATTTCATCCAGTGCAGCATTTGCTTTTTCATAATCACCAATGAGGGGATGGACGAGCATTGCTCTCAGTGCTGCATTTCTGTCACCCTGTATCCCTGCTGTGACTGCAAGCTTTTCATATGATTTGATCGTTTTCATCAGACCAATGATATGTTCATTCACGATTCCATTAAACGGAACCGGCATTACACCATTTTTTCCGACCAGGCATTTGCATTCAACAACATCTTCTTTTTCCATAAAAGGAAATGCGCCCTTATTCTGTGTGTTGATCACATGAATTTCATTTTTGTCATTTTCCATGGCATCGATCAGAGAGATCGCAGCTTCTGAATATAAAGAGCCTCCTCTTTTCTCAAGCTGCACTGGTTTTTCCAATACTGTACTGTCCCTGTATCGTTCCAGTAGTTCTTGTTCGATTTTTTTACATTCTTCTCCTCTGGAAAATTCGGCTTTCTTCAGTTTATTTAGCATCTTATCTCTATGGTAAAAATAACTCAGATATGCACAAGGTAATCCTCCTGCTGCCTGCAGCAGACTATCATCATATTCGATCTGTGGAATATTTTTTGCTGTGCTGACTGTTGCATTTGACTTTAACTGATCCTGTAAAATTTCAATTCCATCAGCATAAATTGCCGTCATCCATGAAAGATGATTCAGCCCAACATAATCATAATCAAAAATTTCTGTATTCTCAGGAAGTCTCTTCTTCGCGTCACGTATCATATTGACAGGATTATTACATAATCCAATCGTTTTTACATTCGTATGGTTGAGTAATGCTTCTGCAAGTAGGCCCGATGGATTCGAAAAATTAATCAGCCATGCATCAGGCGCAAGATTCTCTATTGTTTTTGCAACGTTCATCATGACCGGTATGGTTCTCATCGCTTTCATAAACCCTCCGATTCCGGTCGTCTCCTGACCGATCAGATCATATTTCAAAGGTATTTTTTCATCTTTGATCCTTGCATCCAGCATGCCCACGCGAATCTGTCCAAGAATATAATCTGCATCTTGTACTGCAGCTTCAAGACTCTCCGTCAGAACAAGTTCCGTTTGCATGTTGTGATAACTTAACATCCTTTTGACCAGACCTCCTACTATTTCATTTTTCTCTCTGTTAATATCCATCATATAGATGCTTTTCATCGCAAGACTGTTTTTTCGTGCGATCAGCCCTTCGATCAGCTCTGGTGTATATGTACTTCCAGAACCTATAATTGCAATTTTCAACTGTTTCATATCCTGTTTCATATCCTGTTCTCCTTCCGCTTTCGGCCTGTATCTTCCATAACAACTTATATTGTTTGATCCTGAGTTCATCATACCCTTTATGATTCCTATTTTCTTATCTAATCTTCTTTTGAACTTGCAGTATCTTATGATTATATCAAATCATATGCTTGCAAATCATATTTATCATGGCTTACAATGAACATATAAAAAAATGCGGACAAAGCAACCATACGATCACAGAATGGAGGGTCTCTATGTCAGAAAAGAAGCAGCCAGAAATTGGTAAAAAACAATTTCCTTTTGAGTGTAGTGACAGCTATGGTGTTTCAGAAGATTTCAGAGAACTTCACTGGCATGATCAGCTTGAGATCTGCAGGATCAAGACCGGAAATGGACATTATCTGATCAATGGTATCGATTATATGTTCCATTCAGGTGATCTGTTTCTGATCGGTCCGGATGATATTCATCTTTGCTATGAAGATGAGAATCTTGTCATGCAGGTGATCATGTTTGAATCTTCTTTTGTATCCGGCTTTTCAGGCAGTCTGATCGATCGTGATTATCTGCGGATCTTTCAGACGTTTCAACATACAGAATCCTGGAGACATATAAAAAGTGATGCGGTCGCTCCGGATCTCACTGATCTGTTTCATAAAATCGAGCTGGAATATCAAACACAGGAAAATGGTTATGAGCTCGTTATCAAAGCCCTTTTATTACAACTTCTTGCCTTACTGAATCGCTATGCTTCTTGTGGACCTGATCCAGAAAAAACTCCCGGAATCAACAAAACAGCTGCCTTAAAAATAAAGGCAGCTGTTGCATATATTGATCAGCATTATCAAGACTTGATCACATTGGATACCCTTGCACAGATCACACAAATGAGTATTCCATATTTTTCCAGTACATTCAAACTACTGTCGGGCATCTCTCCCATTGAATATACGATCAGGAAACGAATTGTAAAGGCAAAAGAAATGTTATTGGATACAGATCTTTCTGTCTTATCCATTTCGCTGAATTGTGGTTTTTCTTCTCTTTCCAATTTTAACCATCTTTTTAAATCTTATACCGGAATGTCACCCAGCACATATCGAAAAGCATGACTAGTCCATCCTTTATTTTGATTTAAAAATAAGTTTCATGATTGGGAAAAAGACCCAGAATGATACTGCACTATTGATCAGCATCGTAATGACATCAGCAACTGCTGTTCCACTTACCGTACCGAGTGTATTCATCATAAAATCATAAATCGGTACTTTGTAAAGTCCCTGTAATGCCGATGCACCGATCGATATGATGACCCATGCAATAAAATACCACATTGCTGCTTTTGCGACACTGGAATCTGACTTAAACGTTACGTTCCTCTGTAAAAAGAAATTAATGACCTGCGCTATGAACAGCGTGATCTCAACAGCCAGAAAATAAGCCAGACCACCGCCACCACCATCACTGATCGCACCGGCAGCATAATTAAAAACATAATAAATACTGCCATCCAGATTATGTCCGGCTGCAAATGTCTGAAATGGAGTGTCAACCAATGCTGTAAATCCAAATATGAACTTGATCAATGGCATCAGAATCATCTGAAGCACAGTCACACCATTACTGATCAGAAAGAACATCAGAAATTCAACCAATGCCGGATGTTTTTCTTTGAATTGATCCCACATCTGTTTAAAATAGTTCGTTGATTTTGTTTCACTCATCATGATTCCTCATTTCCAAGGCTTTTATTCTTTCCTGCCATAGAAAGTTTTTGTGCCATTTCTTTTTTTGCTTTTCCCATTCGTAAGAAACCACCGATCAGCTGTCCCATTCCCTTAAAGAAACGTCCATTGATCATTACAAGCAATCCGTCTACCATCTCCATATTCATGGCTCCGCCTGTCATTTTGGCAATTCCTCGAAACGGCATATTATAGATGAATAAAATATTCAGATTAGGTTTTCCTTTTGCAATGGATCTGTCTTTTATTCCGGTCAGGATATGGTATGCAAATCTTGCGATAGGACTTTTTGCATAAAACATCTGTGACAGTGCATCATTCCTCTCAAGCGGTCTGCTTCGATCCCAGTTCGCCGGGGGAAGTGTATGTCCGAGCAATGTTTCAAATTCCTGATCTGTTATCTTTGTAATGTTGCCCGAAAAATATTTTTCTAAAAGTAGTCTGTTATAGATGCCTTCTGTGCTCTTTCCACTTACCTGAAAACTACTATTTAATCTGATATCACGACTGGATGCACCAATCATAACAGAATATTCACCGGTCTCTGTTTCAAATCTGCCTGTCTCAACATCAAAATAACGGAATGTCTTATCATCAAATGGTATTGTCACGCTCTTACTTTCACCTGGTTCCAGTTCAACTTTGCTGAACCCTTTCAGCTCTTTTGCTGCTCTGAAAATGTGACTCTTTTCAAGACCGACATATAGCTGTGCAATTTCAGCACCTTTTACTTTTCCCGTATTGGTTATTGTAAAGATCACGCCATTCTGGTCAACTGAAAGATCAGAATATGAGAATTCCGTATAACTCAGACCATATCCAAATGGATATCTGACATTCGTACCAACTGTATCATAATAACGATATCCGATATAGATACCTTCTCTGTATTCAGCTGTACGTTCGTTTCCAGGATAATAATTTTTATTTGGCACATCTTCATAAGATAATGGATAAGTTTCTCCAAGCTTTCCACTTGGGCAGACTTCTCCAGTCAGAATACGCAACATTGCCATTGCTCCTGCCTGTCCAGCAAGATATCCATGCAGGATTCCTTTACAGTAGTCTTCCCACTGCATCTCAATTGCTGCACCTCCACTAATGACTGCCACAATATTAGGATTCGCCCTGTGCAGCGCTGATAAAAGTGCTACCTGGTTGTCTGGGATCGTGAGATCTTCTCTGTCAAGTCCTTCTGATTCACTGATTTCAGTCAGACCAACATAAACAAGAACTATTTCTGCCTTCTTTGCAAGTTCAACTGCTTCCTGAATCATTGTATCATCCATGCTGCCTGATCTGTCATACCCTTGTGCATAACCTTCCAGATGCAGTGGCGTCTGCCCGATACAGCCAAGCGTATTATCAAGTCTGGTACAATTTACAACACTTGACCCAGCGCCCTGATATCTTGGTGTTCTGGCGAAATCACCGATCACAGCTACTTTTGTGCCATTTTTAAGCGGAAGGATACTTTCTTCATTCTTTAACAACACAGCAGACTGTTCTGCTGCTTCCTGTGCTGCATGGTGGTGCATATGCTTGTCAAAATCCTTCGTCTGCTTTGTTTTATAATTTTCAGACAGTTCTAATACAACACTCAGTAATTCATCTACTCTTTTATCTAATAGCGATTCGCTGATTTTTCCATCTCTTACCGCTTCTACAAGTTCTCTGTCGCTGTCTCCACCTGTTGTTGGCATTTCAAGATGCGCACCTGCTGCAACTCCCTGAATGTGATCATTGCTTCCACCCCAGTCAGATACGACAAATCCTTCAAATCCCCATTCATCACGCAGGATCTTTTGAAGAAGCTCTTCATTTTCATTTGCATAGATACCATTGATCCTGTTATATGAGGACATGATTCCCTTGCTTTTTCCTTCTTTTATGGCAATTTCAAATCCTGTCAGGTAAATTTCACGGAAAGTTCTTTCATCCAGGACAGAATCACTCGCCATTCTCAAAAGTTCCTGGCTATTTGCCGCAAAATGCTTTGGTGTTGTAGCACCACCTTTTGACTGAAATCCTCTGATAAATCCAGCCGCCATTTTCCCTGACAAATAAGGATCCTCACTATAATATTCAAAATTGCGTCCGCATAACAGAGAACGTTTGATATTCAGACCCGGTCCAAGCAGAATCTGCACATCCTGCGCATTCGCTTCTTCTCCAAGTAACGCCCCCATACGTTCCACAAGCTTTTCATCCCAGCTGTTCGCCATTGTTGCAGCCGTTGGAAAGCATGTCGCAGGGATACTGGCATTCAGTCCAAGCTGATCACCTGATCCAGCCTGTTTTCTAAGCCCATGAGGTCCGTCTGCCATAAACACTCCTGGGATTCCAAGTCTGTTGATTTCCTTTGTTCTCCAGAAATCAAATCCGGATAATAATGATGCTTTTTCTTCCAGAGTCATTTTGTTGATCAAATCCTGATGTTTCAAAAAGGTTCCTCCTTATATCATGAAAGGAAATCAGACTCTATAATAATAAAGTCTGATCCCTTTTTTGATTCCCCCGCGTTTGTTTCCAGTTTCTTTATTTATGCTTCAGCAATCACTTCTGATGCATCTTTTTTATATTTTTTCTTGATTTTGATTTCAAGAGCTGCAAATCCTGCAAGCAAAATGATATCGATCACAACTGCAAAGATCTGCCAGTTCTGTGGACCTGTCTGCATGTTTTCAGCATCATATGCCCTGCTATTTACGACTGTGAACATAATGTTCTTAGAAGCCTGTCTCATAGCCTGAATACTGGTCGCACTTTCCTGATCAGTTACATGGTTCGTCTCAGTGTCATATGCAACAAGCATTGCATCATTTCCATTTCTGATCATTCTGTCTGCATCCTGGTAACCATAAACACCAAAGTAATCTGTTAATACAAATCCTTGGAATCCCCATTCATCTCTCAGTACTGTATTCAGAAGTGCACTGGATGCACCTGCTGGTTCTGTACCAATATAGTTGAATGCTGACATAACTGCTTTTGCACCGCCTTCTTTTACTGCAAGTTCAAAAGGTTTTAAATAAATTTCACGGATCGCCTGTTCATTTGACCATGTGAGAAGCATGTTTGTGCTGTTCGTTTCCTGATCATTTAATGCAAAGTGTTTGATATATGCATATACGCCGTATTTTTCTGCTCCAACGATTGCTTTTGCTGCCATTTTACCGGAAAGAAGACCATCTTCTGAATAATATTCAAAATTACGTCCTGCAAATGCTGATCTATGGATATTCATTGCTTGTGCACACCAACCTGATGCGCCCATTTCATATGCCATTTTTGCAATGCTTTCACCAAAGGTTCCAGCAATTGACTGATTCCT
>RRZU010172692.1_pt1 | contig 17324 bp, 8 predicted proteins | sample 2165561 | NCBI WGS metagenome assembly RRZU01 (sample SAMN10456909, study PRJNA506462) | wastewater metagenome | isolation source: wastewater sludge | place: USA: Moscow, Idaho | reverse complement strand
GCCGCGAGTGGGCCGACGACGCCCTCGCGCGCCTCCAGGCCGTGGACGATTTTCCTGACGACGACGCAGCCCGAGGTCCCCAAGTTGACTTGGGAGATGGAGGGCCAGGAAGTCGCCTGAGGGTGGAGCCCCTCGACGACGCAGCCTCTGAACTTGGTGACGGCTCCGGCCGGGTCCCGCTCAGGCGCATGCGCCTCGATGCCGTGCTGGGGATACTCCGCGAAATCAGCGCGCATTCGGTGGCTGATGTGGGCTGCGGTGAGGGCTACTACCTGCGGGCGATGCTTGAAAATCCAATGTTCACGCGCATTCTTGGCGTGGACGTCTCGGCGCGCGAGTTGGAGCGTGCCGAGCGGAGCCTCGTCCTAGAGCGGCGCTCGGACAGCCAACGCGAGAGGCTCACGTTGCGGCAGTCGTCCGTGACCTATCGCGACGATGCTCTCGCCGGCTTCGACGCCATTCTTCTCGTCGAGGTGATTGAGCACATCGATACGAATCGACACGAGTCGCTGGAAGCTAATGTGTTTGGCTCCGCGCGGCCGCAGCACGTCGTCGTTACCACTCCCAATGCCGAATACAACCCGTATTACGGCCTAGGAGTGGGGGAACGCCGTCATCCCGACCACCGTTTTGAGTGGACGCGAGCACGATTTCAAGCGTGGGCTGGAGCTGTGGCAAAACAGTACAAGTACGCGGTCGAGTATCGCATGGTCGGTGAGCAGGTCAACGGAGTGGGCGCGCCTACTCAGCTCGCGTTGTTTACCCGTCAGGAGGTGGCACGATGAGAGAACTGCGCATCCCAGAACTGTGCCTGGTCGTGTTGATCGGTGTCTCGGGCTCGGGTAAATCTACGTTCGCGCAGAATAAGTTCGGCCCATTTGAAGCGGTCAGCTCGGACTTTTGTCGTGGGCTTGTCTCCGGCGATGAGAACAGTCAGGGTGCCACCGCGGACGCCTTCGAAGTGTTGCGCTGCATTGTTGGGACGCGCCTCAAGCGCGGACTGCTCACGGTCGTCGACGCTACGAGTACTGCGCGAGATGCCCGCAAGTTCCTTATCAACTTGGCTCGGGAACACGATGTGCTACCGGTGGCGATAGTGCTGGACGTGGGGCCGGATGTGGCGATTGAACGCAACGAGCAGCGCCCCGACCGCAACTTTGGACCCGGGCCAGTTCGTCGGCAGGAGTCGCAGCTACGCCAGTCGGTCCGGGAGCTGCACCGTGAGGGATTCCGGGCGGTGCATGTGCTGAAAAGCCAGGAGGAGATTGAAGCCGTCACGATTGTGCGTGAGCCTCTCCTCAATGACAAACGTGATCTGCACGGTCCCTTCGACATCATCGGCGACGTCCACGGTTGCCTGCCTGAGCTGCTCGAACTTCTCGACAAGCTCGGATACGAGATCTCCTATGACTCCGATGGGCGCCCGATCGACGCCGCCCACCCCGATGGCCGCACAGTCATTTTCGTCGGCGATCTGGTGGACCGCGGCCCCGACTCCATCGGAGCGCTGCGCCTCGCGATGGGAATGATGGCCAGTGAAAATGCGCTCGCGGTGCCCGGCAACCACGAGGCGCGGCTTGTCCGCGCCCTCGCAGGCGCCGCCGTCAAACGCACCCACGGCCTCGAAACCACCCTCGCCGAGTTGGAGCAGGAAACCCCGGAATTTTGTCAGCAAGTGCACGACTGGTGTTACGGCCTCGTCTCGCACCTGGTACTGGACCGGGGCCAGCTCGTCGTCGCCCATGCCGGTTTGAAGGAGGAGTATCACGGCCGCACCTCCGGGCGCGTGCGATCCTTCGCGCTCTACGGGGACACCACCGGCGAAACCGCTGAATTCGGCATGCCGGTGCGTTACCCGTGGGCAGAGGACTACCGCGGCAACGCGATGGTGGTGTACGGACACACGCCGACACCCCGCCTCGTCTGGATCAACAACACCCTCTGCCTCGACACCGGCTGCGTGTTCGGAGGTCGGCTCTCCGCACTGCGCTACCCGGAACGCCAAACCGTCCAGGTGGACGCACGGGCTGAGTACTATGCACCCGTTAAGCCCTTCACCAGTGGTTTGAGTAGGGGCGACGACGAACTACGGATCACGGACGTCGTCGGCGCGCGTCACGTCGAAACCGAGTACCTGGGCCGTATCAAGATCGGTGCGGATTCGGCCGCGGGCGCGCTAGAGGTGATGAGCAGGTTCGCCTTGCATCCGCGGATGTTGCCGTATTTGCCGCCCACGATGTCGCCGGTGGCCACCTCGAAGCGATCGGGATACTTGGAGCACCCGGACGAGGCGTTCGCGCAGTTCGCCGACTGGGGGATCGGCGAGGTGATCTGCGAGGAAAAGCATATGGGCTCGCGGGTGGTGGTCATGCTACACCCCGAGCGTGGCGCCGTGTATACCCGAACCGGGAGGCCGTTCTTCGATGTGGAGATGGAGCAGGAGTTCCTGAAGCGGCTGACTGTGGCAGCGCGAGCGGCCGGGGTTTTCGAACAGGTAGGTTCCGACTGGCTGCTGTTTGATGCCGAGTTGCTGCCATGGTCTGTCAAAGCCGGAGCGCTCATTCGTGATCAGTTTGCGGCGGCGGGAGTTGCTGGGTGGATGGCGGTTTCGGCCGAGGTTGGGCTGCTGGAACAGGCGGCTGCGCGGGGGATCGATGTGGGCGAGTTTATGGGGCAGGCGCGAGGTCGGGCTGCAGCGCTCGCCGAGTACAACGCGGTGTGGAAGCGCTACATCTGGCCGGTGGACGGACTGAACGGCATGCAGATTGCGCCGTTCCAATTGTTGGCGGCGGCGGGCGCGAACTTTGTGGACCGGGACCATCTGTGGCATCTCGACATCGCTGATCGGATGGCCGCCGTTGACCCGGAGCTGGTGCGGAGTACTCGCCGACTGGTGGTGGACCCATCCCATGTGGATTCGCTGGCCGCGGGTGTGGCGTGGTGGGAGGAAGTCACGGCATCCGGTGGCGAGGGTATGGTGGTCAAGCCACTCGTCAACCTTGCGCGCAACCGGAAGGGATGGGTGGTGCAACCGGGGCTGAAGGTGCGCGGACGCGAGTACCTGCGGCTCATTTATGGCCCTGACTATCTGGCTGAGGAGAACTTGCAGCGTCTGCGCGATCGCAACCTTGGGAAGAAGCGTTCACTTGCCATCCGCGAGTACGCGCTGGGGTTGGAGTCGATCGATCGATTCGTGCGCGGGGAGCCGCTGTGGCGAATCCATGAGCCGGTGTTCGCGGTGCTGGCGTTGGAATCGGAGCCGGTGGATCCGCGGTTATAACGTTGCTATAGGGGTGGTGTAGAAGGCATGACTGCCCAGAAAATCTCCCGAGGCAATCGGAGAATGGACAGTTCTGTTGGGAATTGAGTGGGCAGGTCTAGTGGTGGGTTGCACCCACCACTAGAAACCGCCGTTTGGATACGGAACAATGAGAGGTTGATATCGCGACAACCCGCTCATCCATCTTGTCAACAAAGGAATGGAAGTAATGACGACCAACTTGCACATTGGAGCTCGACCCGACGGATGGTGGAAGTCTGCCGTCGTCTATCAGGTGTACCCGCGTTCATTCTCTGACAGCAACGGGGATGGAATTGGCGATATCCCCGGCATTACGTCGCGTCTGGATTACTTGGCTGAGCTTGGTATTGATGTTTTGTGGCTCTCACCCGTCTACCGTTCTCCGCAGAAGGATAACGGTTACGACATCAGCGATTATCAGGATATCGATCCTCTCTTCGGAACGTTGGAGGAACTGGATGAGCTGATGGACAAGGTGCACGCGCGTGGTATGAAACTTGTGATGGACCTCGTCGTCAATCACACCTCCGATCAGCATCCTTGGTTCCGCGAAGCGCGAGATCCACGTTCGTCTAAGCGTGACTGGTACATCTGGCGTCCTGCCTGCGAGGGGCACACACCGGGTGAGTTAGGAGCTGAGCCATGCGTGATGGAGGCGTCGTTCTCGCCGTCGGCGTGGACGTACGATCCGACGAGCGGCGAGTATTATCTGGGGATCTTTAGTCCCGGTCAGCCGGACCTTAACTGGGAGAATCCCGAGGTGCGCGCGGCTGTGTACGAGATGATGCGTTGGTGGGTGAAACGCGGTGTTGATGGCTTCCGCATGGACGTTATTAACCTCATTTCCAAGCCCGAGTGGCTGACGAGCGGTGATCCGCTCCCGGCGATCGCGCCTAACCACAGCATGCAGAATGGTCCGCGTCTCGACGAGTTTCTCCAGGAAATGCACCGTGAGGTGGGCCTATCCGAAAACAGCCTCTTTACCGTGGGAGAGATGCCGGGAGCCACCGTTGAGGTGGCACAGAACGTTACCGATCCCGCGCGCCATGAGCTCAATATGGTGTTCACGTTCGAGCACGTGGATCTTGACCGGGTCCCGGGCGGGCACAAGTGGGATCTTGCTCCCCTTGAGCTTCCCAAGCTCAAGGGGAACCTTGCTCATTGGCAGGAAGGCCTCGAGGAGGCTGGTTGGAATTCCCTTTACTGGGATAATCACGATCAGCCTCGCGCCGTTTCTCGCTTTGGCAATGACAGCCCGGAGTTCAGGGTGGCCTCGGCCAAGACCCTTGCCACCGTGCTGCACCTGCATAAGGGCACGCCGTACGTGTACCAGGGCGAGGAAGTTGGCATGACGAACGCGCCGTTCCAGCGGATTGAGGACTACGAGGACATCGAGTCCATCAACCACTACAACCTTGCTTCTGCGGACGGCGTTCCTGAAGAGGCAATCCTGCACTCGCTGCTTGTCAAGAGCCGTGACCATGCCCGTACCCCCATGCAGTGGGATGCCTCTGAAAACGCCGGATTTACCTCCGGTACACCGTGGTTTGCTCTTAACCCGAACTACCCTGAGATCAACGCGGAAGCTGTCGTGGGTGATCCCGATTCTGTGTTCCACCATTACCGCCAGCTCATCGAGCTGCGCCATGCGGACGAGACCGTGCGTGAAGGCCGCTTCCAACTCCTTCTTGCCGACCACACGCAGATCTGGGCCTTCACCCGTACTTTGGGTGATCGCACGCTGCTCGTGATTGCCAACTGTTCTTCCGAGGATGTTGAGATTCCGACCGAGGATCTACCTGTGTTGGAGGGTGCGAAGCTGGTGTTCGGTACCCGTGTTCTCGACAGCGTGAGCACTCTCGCACCGTGGGAGTCCCAGGTTCTGGAGCTCGCCCGATAAGAAGACCATTTCTGTTATCTCGAAAGCGCCGATTCTGCCCCGATGTGGGTATAGTCGGCGTTTTCGTTGTGCAGAGGTGGGCAGAGAAGAAAAGGGAGGAGAATGCCGGAGGGACATCTCAAATTGTCAGGACTTGTTTTATGGCGAATTCTTGGATGTTTTGTGTCGTGGCATTGAGGATTTTGTGAGAGCGAGGGTCGAAAATTGGCGTAATGACGGGAATAAATCGGGTGGCTATGGGCCTATCTGTGCAAGGCTTGAGCTGTGCTCGGACTGAAGCCTTGGGTGGTGTTTTGGAGTGAGATAGGACATTTTTATTGTTAATAATGAAAAACCTCTGGGGGTATCTTGATATATGCGCTATATTTCTTCCTGTGACTACATCAATGTAGGGACTTTAGGCACCTAATTTGACATCAAGCGATGACATGATGGTGTTTAGTACAAGGTTTCATGTCACCTTATATACCCGTAGGGGTATGCGGTGTGACTGTGGCACATGTGTTTCGAGGAGAGTCTATGGTGAAGGGGTATCGACCAGCTGTCTTCCTTGCGGCGACATTGAGTGCCCTTCTCGTACTATCTCCCGCCCACTCTTTCGCGAGTGACGCTCACTCTTCTTCCTTAGATTTTCTGGGCCCTGCAGTGGCGAGGAATGCGGGAACCGGGGAGGGGTTTTCGGTATTACCTACGCCCGTTGAGGGGAATACTGTTGACCAGGTTCGACGCTCAACTCCAGCGGATATGAATAATTCTCGGGGAGAATCTCAGCTTGGTGACATTCCTTCTGGCGCTCCCGAAGGAGATACCGCGACAGATCAAGACATGATAGACAACGAGAGTCCGTCCGCTGGTCAGGGTGAAGAATCGATCTCTGAGAAGCCGTCTGTGAACGAGACCGAGGAACAGCTGACTGATGGCGCTATTGATCGCATCACTCAAGATGTCACCGCTGGCCCTGTTGAGGATCCCGTCGTCACCCCGGCAGAAGACTCTGCTGAGAATACCGCCGAAACTCACGAGGCCGTCCCTCGTACGATGAGCCCTTTGGCTATCGGTATTGGGCCGCAGGCTGTGACCACCGGATGCGAGTATGCGGATGCCGGGACGGGAACATACGCGTCCACCCTCTGCTGGCTTGATCTTTCGGCGATCACGACGGAGTATCAGCAGCAGAGCATTGGCACGTACAGCTGCCCGAGATCTGGAAGTTACTACACCTGCACTGTGACAACCACGTGGGAGAGTAAGCTCGGATTGACATACGGGAGCGCTTCAGGCACCGGCACAGGGGCTAGAAACACCAACGAGGAGACGGCAAAAAGTAATGCATTAGCAGCGGCAAAGACCAACCTTGCTACCAAGCTCCACCCCTCGGGCTCCACGTTCTTCGGCCCTATCACCAACTACCCGCTGACAGTTCAGGTCTCAGATGTCTACACGCTTGAGGCGAACCTTTCGATTACGGCGACTACGGGTACAGGTGCTCTCGCCGTGGTCGCTTCGCGGTTCCCAACGTATAGCGGTTCATTCCTGGGAAATAGTGGCTTCTACACAATTGCCAATCAGAACGTGAAGCCTGCCCTCTACCAGTCAACGCAAGGTACTACTACCACCGCCACCTTGAGCAATATCAAACTTCTGACGGGAAGCACCGCTGTACCCGGATACTCGATTGTGGTGGCAGACGCCGAGTCGTCGGATAACAACGAGCAGATTACCTGGTCGGCGCAGAACGCGGCACTGACCAATAGTCGGGCCTTCACCTGGTTGCCGAATAATCCCGGTGCGTGGAAAAACGCGACAACGAATACCGGCCGGCGAGCGGCCGCCGTCGGCGATTCGTGTGGTGGAAATGCCGACAGTGACTGGGCAAATCTCAATCCGGCAAACTCGGGCAATGGGAGTGAGTTCACTTGTAAGGGGCAATCGACGGGAGGGAAGAAAACAGGTACGGCGATGATGCAGGTGTCCCCGGCCAATACCACCTCGAATTTCTCAGTGACCCAGCAAATGGTGGGCAGTGGTCTGCAAGCAGTTGCTTTCGGTGTCATCGCGTCCGGTGGCCAGATCAACGTGAACGTTGACAGCAGAATTGTGGATGCTGCGGGGAGTCCCAGCACTACCGATTTCGCCGCGTCTATCACCCGCGGTTCTGGGACTAGCCCGTTTGCGACGACGTCGACCGGCACCTCCGCGCTCACCGCCACAACGGGTCCGCATCATTTCCCGGTGGGGGCTGGCACGCAAACGTTGTCGTTTACCTCGGCACCGCTCACCAACGACACGATAGCTGCCGCGTACACTCCGGCATGGATGTGCGACAAGTCAACGACGACGGGGCCCGTGCGCTGGCCCGCGTCAGGTACTCGTCCCCAGCCCCCAAACAAGACCGATGCCACCGACCTAGAGTTCTTGACGATTGGGCCCGGCGAGTTCATTGCGTGCACGGTTACCTATACACCACCCTTCCTCACCTTGGTGAAGAGCGTGGATAAGGCGGCGACGGCGGCCTCGGACGGCCCGGAAAAATGGACGCTGACCGCCAATCAAGCAGGCGTATCGAAAGCCAACGCGGTTTCCTCAGGAGCCAAGGTGGCGGTGGCACCCGGAACTTATTCCCTGAGTGAAGCAAATAACGGGCTGACATGGCCACACGGTTACCGGTGGTCGGGATTAACTTGCTCGGGAGCCTCACCCACTGTCACCCAAGATCAAACATCGAAGGCAGTCACCTCTGCTTCCGTAGCGGTGGCCAAGGGCGGCAACGTCACCTGCACATACACCAACACGGCGAACGAACCGAAACTCAATCTGCGCAAGACCGCGAGCAATGCGGCAGGAAACCCGTTGCCCTCCGGCAATACCCTCGGAGGTGAAGGAAGCCTCAAGCCTGGCGATACCCTCACTTACACGCTGACCTTTGACAACGCGGCGGGTTCTGCGCCGATAGCCGTTAGTCAAATCGACTACCTTCGTGATGTCCTCGATGACGCCACGTATGTGGGCAATATCCGCTACGGTAAGCTCGCCCCGACTGTGGTTGCGCCCACCACCACGCCTCTGGGAATCACGGCTCAGTCCACGAACGTGGCGGATCTCGCTAATCCCCGGCTTACCTTCACCGGGACGGTTCCCGCCTACACCTCGCTCACCATACTTTTCGATGTCAAACTCAAAGCGAATGAGACTGATTGGCAAGTGCGCGAGAAGGGGAATGCGAGAGCAACAGGTGTTCCTGCCACGGTTGGGTTCGAGCTGAATAACTATCTTGTGCCAAGCGGTGACCCTGTTCCGACGAGCTGTGCCGTGCAAGGAGAGGCGGCCAAGATCTGCACCACCCATCCGGTTCTTGCCTGGACCACGGAAAAGGATTCCCAGCCGCTCAACAATGCTTCCCTTCACGTGGGTGGTGATCTGCATTACAAGATCACCGTACGCAAGCTCAACACCAAGGCAAAGGGTGACATCTCAGGCATCGTTGTTTCGGATGATCTCACGGAGGTCTTCAAGTATGCCCGGTGGTATCCGAGCGCTCCTGTTCCTTACCCAGCGCGTCAGCGAGGGATCTACTTCTATGACGTCGAGGGTCACGGAGTAATTCCCGACGAGAACAAAACCGACGGTTCCGCGAATCCCACCAACCGTTTGCCCAATCGTGTGACCGACGGCGCAGGTATGGGAGCAAGCAGCGCGGACATCGCTGCGGCGAACGACTATGTTCATCCACCGGTGTTTACCCCACGGACGGTGGAGGATCCCGCGCTACCTTCCCCTGTTGATCCAGAACATCCCTCAGCCAAAAACTGGGGAGAGTGCCCAGCCGATGTGCAGCCTCCCGGTGCACCGGGCCCCACAAATCCAGCCTGCTTCAACGGGACCTGGGAGCTGACAACACAGGCTTTCACCCTGCCCTCGGATGCAGCGTATGCCGAGGTCTGGTTCTCGGTAAGGATAGGATTCCACACGGATCCAGATGACCAGACCAAGGTGACGTGGAGCGACGATAGCTCAATCTCAGCCGGTAACTGGACGAGCTATTGGGCACCTCGCAGGCAGGCTGCGACGGGAACCTACTTCGTTAACACCGCGACGATTGACCAGATAACGGCCACGCCCAGCGTTGCCCCGGTTTCGTGCGGGGTCGACGACGCCCGGAAGTCACCTAAGAATCCGACGGGTTCGCTGTGCGCGATCCAGCAGAAGGTTGACGCCAACTACTTCGTTATTCGTAAGGATCTCATCCATCGAGTAGGCGATGTCGTGGTACGAGATATCAACCTGGTGGGACAGCAGCTCAAGCTCTATATGGAACTGGGCGGACAGCAGATTCCGGTTGATGAGGTGTGTACAGTGCGCGATGAGTTTGGCGGCGTTCTCTCAGTGTATGAGGGGACGGGTGGTGGGTGTGCGGGCACAAACGTCACCCCACTCATGTGTGAAAACTGGAACCAGCCCGAGTTCGACTCCCTACCTGGCGAATCCTGCGCACGTTTCCGGCCGATCCCTGAAGGCGCGCAGGCCGGGCGTTGGCGAGCTGATCGTTTGCCTCGTGGAACGTACTGGCTGGAAGAAGTGTCAGCTCCTACGGCGATTCGAACCGGTCCGGGCAGTTGGGATGACGCGCCGGGGACGGGAAATACGACGCGGGTGGATGGGGTGCAGGTGCTTCCCGAACGAGTGAAATTCCGCGTCTCCGGTGGAGACCCGAATGAAAAGAAGTGGCTGTGGGAAGGCGGAACTCTGGCCTCGATGCACTCACCCTCTGGCCAACTAGATGTCTTTGACACACAAGCCACTGGCGGAAGGGATGTCTATCCCCGATGTCAGATCCCATACCGGGAGGAAGGTAGCAGTATCAGCTCTCTTCCGACCGCGTGCATCAACCCGACCGGCTACGTCATGGTACTGACTGACGTTGCTCCTACGCCTCTGCCGCGTGCCGGAGGAGCCGCGATCAACACCACGATTGCCGGAGCGTTTACCCTCGTGGTGGCGCTGTTCGGTGTGGTGTGGTGGAGACGCAAGAAGGCGGTGGCGTAACGAAGAATAGACCGTCCTATAACTCCACTTTTCTATTCAATATCAACAAATTAACAACGATTGACCTTTACTCAACATGGTTGTTCTCACGAAGGGAAACACGATGACAATGCAGAAGAAGCGAGGCTTCCTCGCCGCTGCCAGTGCCGCATTGACTGTGCTTGCACTGAGTTTTGGAGGTGCCGCCTCGGCGGCCCTCAATACTCCGGCCAACCCGCCCGAGACGAGTGACGTGACGATCACGAAGCTCACCCAGCCTGACGCCGTCGGCGCACCGGCCGACGGCGGGGTGCATGACCCACTTCCGGCGGGCGCCGAGGGAATTGGGGGTGTGACGTTTGATTACTACCTCGTTCCTGGAACCAATGCGGGCCAGCCAAATGACGTTGGCACTAACGCGGGACAGGCATGGGCCGCGCAGCAGACTGTCACCACCCTGGCGGGACTTCTTCCGGCAAGCGCAACGGGCTCCTTCCCGGAGACCGCCGCGAGTGGCGTCACGACGGTTGAAGCCCTTCCCCGAGGCCTCTACGTTGTCCGCGAACGTATCGTGCCAGCGGGTGTCACCCCGGCAGCTGACTTTGTGCTGGCTGTCCCACTGACGGATTCGGACAACCGGAGCGCCTGGTTGGAGCATATTTACATCTATCCGAAGAACTCGAAGATCGCGGGATCGAAGAGTGTCGTGGACGGCGAGGGTGCGAATTCTAACTACGTTGTAGGTGGCAAGGTGACCTGGACCATTAAGGCCGAGATCCCCCGTGTTGCTAATGATGCGGCGGGCGCAACCACACGCTACAAGGCAACAGATGCCTTCGAGATTCGAGACACCCTGGTTGACGAACAGCTAACCACCACCGTGGATGGCATCACTGTAACCGCGCCGGCAGGTCTCGAGAAGGGTGACGACAAAGACTACACCGTCACTCCAGTCACCGAAGATGATGAAACCACCTGGACGATCGCCTTCACCGAAACCGGCCTGGGCAAGCTTGCCGCTGCCGTGAACGCCGACGTAAGCGCCGAGGTTGTTATCGAGTTCGTGACCACCGTGCAATCCGTTGGCACAATTACCAACGAAGCGTCCATTTACCCTGATCAGGCCTCCATCACCGATGAGAATCCGCTGGAAACAGGTGGAGCCACCATCAAGTACGGAAACTACCAGATCGTCAAGAAGAGTTCGGACAACGCCCTCACGGGTGACTCCCTCGCCGGTGCCGAGTTCAAGGTCTACCTCACGAAGGATGACGCCCTCGCGGGAACTAACGCCGTGAGCACCAAGGAAAATTCCGCTGGTCTGTGGACCACCACAAGCGGTGGCACCGTCACCGTGGGTGGTCTGCGCTACACGAACTGGGCCGACGGTGAGACTGTCGAAGATGGAACACCCAAGAGCCAGACCTACTGGCTGGTGGAGACCAAGGCCCTTGCGGGTCATCAGCTGCTTGGTGAGCCGATCGAGTTCGTTGTGGATGACAACTCGGCAACCCAGAACAGCCAGGAGATCATCAATGCCAAGACCAGCGGTGGTGGCTTTGAGCTGCCTCTCACCGGTGGCACCGGCACCGCCATGTTGACCATTGGTGGCATCCTGCTCCTCGCGGTTGTGCTGATTGTGGCACGTCGTCGTCGAGTGGACGAGATCGTCTAGTACTGACCGCGCCGCCCGGCGGGGAGAGCCCGCCGGGCACGCTCCGGATATCAGTCCAGAGTCCCATGACTCATGGGAGAACACTACGGAAAGGAGGCGTCCCATGCCTACACATCATCACTCCGGGGGCACCTCCTTTCCGGCTCTCACATGGCCACATTTCGATGACCATCGACCAGATGATCATGCGCCGACCGACCACACGTCAACCGGTCAGACGCGAATAGAAACTACGGCGAGCCGGACGTCGTCGTCACAGAAACACCCGTGGGCCATACCGGCACTGCTGCAAGTATTGGCAATGATTGGTATTGGTGCAATCCTCTACTCGAATGCCGCAGACTGGTTCGCCACGCGGCACCACGGTTCTGAGATTTCGGGATACGTGGACTCGGTGGAGCAACTACCGAGCGCTGAACGGATTGCCGAGGCGCAGCGTGCTCGAGAATACAACGCGCACCTCCCGCAGGGCGTCCTACGCGATCCCTACCTCAACCCGCCGGACGCCGAGGAGGAAGATGCGGCTTACGCCGCTTACCAGCAGATTCTCCAGATAAGCGACAATGGGGTGATTGGAGAACTCAGGTATCCACGTCTGGGAATTGGACTCCCGATTTATCACGGGACGTCCGACGACGTCTTGGCGCGCGGGGTCGGCCACCTCTACGGCTCTTCGCTGCCGGTGGGTGGGCCCTCCACGCACTCGGTTCTCACCTCTCACTCAGGCCTTGTCCACGCGTCTCTTTTCTCACCGTTACCGAGGGCCGCGGTCGGGGATACGTTTCGAATCGAGGTGCTTGGGGATGAACACTACTATCGAGTCGAATCGGTCGAAACGGTCCTGCCCGAAGCCACAGAATCGCTGCAGATTATCGCGGGCGAGGAACACGTCACCCTCGTGACCTGCACACCCATCGGAGTGAACACCCATCGCCTTCTCGTTCACGGGATACGAATCGCTTTGCCGGACGACGTCGGCCTCGGCTCGCGTCCTCTTACCTCTCACGAAAATGGAGCCGGATTCCCGTGGTGGCTCCTGTGGTTCGGCTTCGGTTCGGGAGCTGTGGCTTTTATACTCTTTTCTCCGCCTCGTGCACGGAGCAATTATTCTCCTCGGGAGGCATACTCGTGAGTGGCTGGCGATTGATGACCTGGATCAGCGGACTCCTAGGAGCCCTGCTTGTTCTTGGCGTGGCGGTAACCGGGGCCGTCTATGCGGCTGAGGTCAATACTGCTCCAACGCTTGACTCCCTTGATCCGACCGCTGAAGCGACGTTGGTGTTGCATAAGCTAGTGCAACCCGACAACGAGGGAGTTCCCGCCACGGGCTTACCGGATGCGGCGAGCGTGGCCGGGATGGAGCCGATACCCGGCGTGACTTTTGAAGCTCGGAGGGTTCCCGGTGTAGATCTGACGAGTGCTGCGGGCTGGGACCAAGCGCGGTCACTCCACGTTGAAGAGGCGACCAAGCTGGTGTCCGGGGTTCCGGTGGCTGGTTCTGGGGTGACTGGCATAGCCGGCGTTGTGGAACTCGGCGGGCTGGATGTTGGGCTGTACTATGTGTCCGAGACGGATGCTCCGGCCGGTGTAATGGCAAGTCCGCCCTTCCTTGTGACTCTCCCGATGCCACATCCCACTGAGGACTCCTGGCTTTATACTGTCCACGTCTATCCGAAGAACGCGCGTGTGGGCGTGGCTCTCGGGGTACGTGATGAAGATGCCGTGACCTGTGGAGACACTGTCAACTGGAAGGCCCGCGCCGACATTCCAAAAAAGACAACACTCTCTCACTACGTGGTGCGCAATGTGCTGGCTGCGGGTGTGGAGCCAGTTGGGGACGCCTCAAAGATTGACGTGGCCATTGACGGTCCTGGAGCCGATACGCTTGTCTTTGGGACGGACTACACTGTCGTACAGTTCGGCATGGATGGCGCCGGTTTTGTTGCCTATAAGACGTCGGATACTGTTGCTGCTGGTGAGCGAGGCTTCGACGTTGTGCTGACGACGGCTGGCCTTGCGAAATTGATGAAACATCCGGGGGCCCAGGTGCGCATTGACTACCCGAGCCGAATCACGGGGCCGGGCGAACACGTCAACCAGGTGCGACTATATATCAACGAATCCACGCCGGTGGAGGACTCCGCCGTGACGAAGTTTGGCCCGCTAGACGTGTGGGTGCACGAGAAGGGCAACGAATCCAACCCGATTCCTGGCGTCAAGTTCCGGCTTCACTTGACAGTTGTCGATGCGCTCGCGGGTCGCGCCTGGGTCACCGCAGGCGACGTGTCTGAATGGACATCTGGACCGGACGGCATGTTCTCCATTGGGTGCGTACGCTTCTCAAACCACGCTAACGGCCTCGATCGCGATCCAAACGACCCGCTTTATCGGCCATATGTGGTAGCTCCGATCGCCTACCCGGCTGGATGGATCGGCAACCGGGATCCTCGGGCGGGTACCGTGACCAATGCCGAGAAAGCGCTTCGCCTCGTCTTTGAAGTATGGCGTCAAGGGTCACCCGAATCACCCACGCCGGTACCGAGTGGTAGTTCGGGAGGTCCTGGGACATCGACGGAGAAGCCGAGGCGGCCGGAGCTTCCACACACCGGTGCCCGGGTTGGCGGTGCCCTCCTCCTCACCGTGACGCTCGTCGGAGTTGGCGTGGTGCTTGTCCGCCGCCGGGCATCCGAAGGAGAGGAACTGTGACGGACGTCGGTGAGCCGACGGGTGCTGGTGGAGAGAAAGATCTTATCGCGGATTCTGGTGTTGTTGGTACAGAAGCGGCCGTTGTGAGGCGGATGCGGCGCCGTCGTCGTCGCATGGCAACAAACGTGGTCTTGCAGATTTTTGCAATGATCGCGATCGGAATGTTGGTGTACCCGCAGGGCGCCGACTGGCTTTCCCGGATCGGCCACAACGCGGATATTTCCGGGTATGTGGCGCGGGTTGCCGATACACCGAGCGAAGAGCGCGAGAGAATCCTCGAGGCAGCATACGGTTACAACGACGAGTTGCAGCCTGGGCCGCTGACGGACCCGTACACGTCGCTCGCCGAGGACGAGGCACTTCGCTCGAAACTCTATCTGGCATACGAGGAAATGCTCCGAATTTCAGGAACGGATGCGATCGGAACGCTCAGCTATCCCGCAGTGGGGATCGGATTGCCGGTTTTTCACGGAACCGCGGAGAATACCATTTCCCGGGGAATCGGGCACCTATACGGCACGTCGCTGCCGGTGGGTGGGCCAGACACACATGCCGTCCTCACCTCTCACTCCGGGCTGCCGCATGCCCAGCTCTTTTCCCCGCTACACAAGGCGAAGGTGGGAGACACCTTCTGGATTTCCGTGCTTGGCGAGGACCATTACTACCGGGTGGAACGCATCGAAACTGTGCTACCGGGACAGACCGATTCGCTCGAAATCATTGCCGGTGAGGACTGGGTCACGCTCTTCACGTGTACGCCGATTGGTGTCAATACGCATCGCCTTATGGTCCACGCAATCCGGATCCCGGACCACGAAGCATTGGGCGTTGATAAAATCGCAGGGGATGGCATCAGACTGGGATTCCCATGGTGGGCTGTGTGGTTCGGGGGCGGATCGCTGACTGTAGGGTGGCTACTCTTCGCACCGCGGCGCGGTCCTGGCAAGCGCAAGAAGCGGCGCACAAAAGGTGATGATCTTTCTGGGTTGAGACAGACGCGGCGGTGAGAGTCTTGAAGACTTCAGCGTCGTAGTCAGCATCGGCCTGCACTCAGTGCACAGACGGAGCACGATAACGAAGCTGAAGGAACACATACCCCGATACGGTGAGGGACACCGGGTATTTCGTGGGCGAGTACGGCCGTATCCGGGATATCTCTACCGCTCCTGACAGTCCCGCCACCGGCCCACTGTCGCCACCGACTCACGTCGACATTTCGCAGGGACAAATCCTCGCCTGCCATAGACTGGAAGCACGCGACCACGCCAATGCGACGATAGGGGACATCATGGCCACCTCATCTTGTGCCACTCGACTTTTGCTGAGAAGGTCTGCACATCCGACGACGAGAATACCTGCGCGGCACCTCCTGAGATTAACTGCGCTGGTTGGCTCTGCGGCGTTGACCCTTGCCGCCTGTTCCGGTGGAAACGTCGCGGAACTGGATGATGCCATTGAGCGAGGAGATGGTACCTTCGTTCAGTTGTCCGTCACAAATGTCACTGCCACCGACGGCGTGCGCACCGCAACCCGTACACTCGGCCTCGATCTCATCGCACAATTCCCGGGTCAGACGGTGGTGACATCGCCGGCGTCCGCCGTCGTCGCCTTATCCATGCTGGGCAGTGGTTCCAGCGGGCCTACGGACGAGCAATTGGCCAGTCTCCTGGGCGCATCGGGAAAAGATCGTGACGAGGCCGTTAACGCGCTGATGGGAACACTAGACCCATACAGGGCTCATCCAGAAAGCATCAACCCCGAGAAACTTCCGGAGGAACCGGCGCTCCACATGGCCAACCAGGTGGTTGCGAGTAACACCCTCCATGTGGAGGCAGAGTATCTCAACAACCTCACCACTATGTACGATGCCGGCGTCCTCACCGCCGATCTGGCAAGCCAGGAGGGAAAGAATATTCTTGATAAGTGGGTCCGCCGCAACACGGCCGGACTCATCAAAGAATCAGCGGTTCAACCGAGTCCTGCTCTCCGAATGGTGCTGCAGAACGCGATCCTGTTCGCGTCCAAGTGGAGTATTCCTTTCGAGGAAAAAGACACCTACGAGGAGGATTTCACCACGGCTTCCGGTGACACTGTCTCGACAGACTTCATGCACGACACTCGCACCATCGACTACGCAAGCGTGGAAGGCTGGCAGATGATCGATCTGCCGTACGGTTCGGAGGGCAACCTGGTGGCTCGCTACATCCTTCCCCCGCAAGGGACTGAAGTGGAAGCCGCCACGGTTGACGTTCTCGCCTCTCTGGAGAAAATGTTAGCGCCAGCGCTCATCAATCTGACGATTCCGAAGCTGGATTTGGCGTCCGCGCTCGAGCTCTCAGCACCTCTACAACAGTTGGGGCTGATCTCCATCTTTTCCGATACTCCACCCGCCTTGAGAAATATTTCCACTGCAGAAGACCTGTTCGTCTCGCTCGTGGTGCAGCAAGGAAGGGTTCGTATCGATGAGGAAGGCACAATCGCCGCGGCGGTGACAGAGATTGCCTTAGAATCTACATCCGCTCCGATTGAGGGACCAGACCCCATCGAGTTCCGGGCCGATCGTCCGCACCTTATTCTCTTGTTGGACAAGAATGTCAACTGGGATTTGTTCCAGATTGCTGTGAATGATCCGACCGTGAAGTAACGGAAGCCTAGGGTGGATACGCGGACAAGATCCGGCACATGAGCAGAGGAAGCATGTGATGCCACATGGTGCCGGG
>RRZU012756254.1_pt1 | contig 17327 bp, 12 predicted proteins | sample 2165561 | NCBI WGS metagenome assembly RRZU01 (sample SAMN10456909, study PRJNA506462) | wastewater metagenome | isolation source: wastewater sludge | place: USA: Moscow, Idaho | reverse complement strand
TCGTTGACGCGGACGGAGTTGTTCGCGTTCTGGTACTGGACCGAGACGATGTCCTTGCCGCCGAGGTCCATGTCGAAGCCGGCGTCGCGCAGGGCGCGGATCTTGTCCTCCTCGCGCGCCTTCGTCTCGACGAACTCCTCGATGTCCGGGCGGTCGACGTCGAGGACGACCATCTTGGCCGCGCGACGGGTCGCGCCGCCAGACTTGATCGTGCCCGCAGAGGCGTCGGCCCCGCGCATGAAGGAGACCGGGCCCGAGGCGGTGCCGCCGGAGGAGAGCAGCTCCTTGCTCGAGCGGATCCGGGAGAGGTTGAGGCCGGCGCCCGAGCCGCCCTTGAAGATGAAGCCCTCTTCCTTGTACCAGTTGAGGATCGAGTCCATCGAGTCGTCGACCGAGAGGATGAAGCACGCCGAGACCTGCTGCGGGCTCGGGGTGCCGACGTTGAACCAGACCGGCGAGTTGAAGCTGAAGATCTGGTGCAGGAGGCAGTAGGTCAGCTCGTGCTCGAAGAGCGTCGCCGCCTCCTCGGTTGCGAAGTAGCCGTGCTTCCTGCCGGCCGCGACATACGTGAGGACGACACGATCGATGAGTTGGCGCAGGGAGGTTTCCCGCTTGTCGGTGCCGACCGCTCCGCGGAAGTACTTCGTCGTGACGATCGTGCTCGCGTTGGCCGACCAGAAGTCGGGGAACTCCACTCCGCGCTGCTCGAAGATCGTCTCGCCGGTCTTCCAGTTCTGCTGGACGACGTCGCGCTTCTCCCAGGTCACCTCGTCGTAGGGGTGCACCCCGGGGGTGGTGTAGATGCGCTCGACGGATACCGACTTCGCGGCAGCCTTGCGGGCGCTCGAGCGCGCTCCCGTGGTCTCAGTCATGTCGTGCTTCCTCCCTGACCGAAGTCAAGTGCGATGTGTCTCGATTGACGTGCGTGTGGGCCCCCCGCCCGGTGGAACTCCCCCACTACCTGGGAGCCGTCGACCCTTCGTCCGGCGACGGATCCGCGGCGCCCTCCGCGCCCGGCTCCGTCCCCGCCTCTGACGCGGCGGGGACCTGCGCCAGGTCGCGCTCGACGCGCAACAGGGCGATGGCCTCCTCGAAGTCCTCCAGGGTGTCGAAGGCCTGGTAGACCGACGCGAAGCGCAGGTAGGCGATCTCGTCGAGCGCCCGCAGCGGGGCCAGGATGGCCAATCCCACGTCGTGCGCCTCGACCTGCGCCTGGCCGCTGGAGCGCATGTGCTCCTCGACCTGCTGCGCGAGGACGGCCAGATCGTCGTCGCTCACCGGCCGCCCCTGGCAGGCCTTGCGGACGCCGGTGACGATCTTGGAGCGACTGAACGGTTCACTCACCCCCGAGCGCTTGGTCACCGTCAACATCGCCATCTCCGTCGTGCTGAAACGTCGCTGACATGCCGGGCACTGTCGACGGCGCCGGATCGACGCCCCGTCGTCAGCGGTGCGGCTGTCCACGACTCGGCTGTCGACGTGGCGGCAGAACGGACAATGCATCGTGGTCACCTCCGACGGCGCTGTGGGACTGGGCGTGATGTGCGTGATGTGCAGGAGTCTGCGTGCGTGTCCGCACGGGCTGCGAGGCCTGCGAGCGGACACGACCCGGCCTGACGAACGGGCCGAGGCTGGGGATGAAACTGTGGACCATGTGTGCACATCTTGTGGATGACACTCGTCCAGTTGGGGACTACATGTGGATTAACTACAGCGGTGTAACCACTACATGTAGGGATCGTAAGCAGCCTCGGCCCACATGACAAGCCGACGGGCGAGGTGAGCACGAGGCCCCGGCGTGTCGCCGCACGACCCGCCTGCGCCCCACCAGCCGCCACTCCGAGGAGATGTCGCGACACGCCGCAGACACGACATGAGCAGCATCACGCGCAGCCTGTGCGCAGCCACCCCGGGCCGCCGGCCGTCCGCCGGGCGGTCTCCATCGGTGGCGAACCGGAGATTACGAGGCGGGGATGAGCAGGCTCTGACCGGCGACGATCGTCGTCCCCGCCAGCCCGTTGAGCTGACGCAGGCGCGCCACTCCGTCGGCGACGCGCAGGTCGGGCAGCTCCGCCCGGGCGATCTCGCTCAGCGTCTGCCCCGGGCGCACCGTCGTCGCGCGGTCCGCGACGAGCGGGCTCGGCGCGACGACCCGCGCGATCGCGAGGGAGACCAAGAGGGACGCGGCGGCGAAGAGGACCAGGGTCCGGACGAGTCGACCGCGCTGGGTCAGGCGCAACGCCGGGCGACGATCCGCCCCGTCGGCGGGCATCGCCACCGGAGAGGTCACCACGGCGGGTCGCGCCGGAACCTCGGGGATCGAGGGCCCGACCGGGCTCGACGGCACCACGGTCGGCACCAGGTAGAGCGCGGGTCGACGTCGGACCGTCGTCGCCGGCATACCCATCGCAACTGCACTCATGATTGCCTCCACTCGCACGGGCGTTCGATAGAACACCTGTCTGATATCTGACCACAGCATCGAACTGATGTCCAGACACGCCGTCGAACAAGTGTTTGACACATGCGTACGACTGCATGACTAGACTTCTGCTGTGTCACCACTCAAACAGCCACCACCGACAAGGTTCCCCGACCGCGTCGCGAGCAGGCCGAGGATGACCACATCAGCGCAGGTCACACGCTCGTGACGAGCCGCCGTCCCGACTCAGGAGGACCCCTCATGGCCGATATCCACGAGCTGCCGGAGCGCCCTGCCCAGCGCGGCCTCACCGGCCGGCAGCGCAAGGTGCTGCTCGTCATCCGCAACTCGGTCGAGAGCCGTGGCTATCCGCCGAGCCTGCGCGAGATCGGGCAGGCCGTCGGGCTCACGAGCCCGAGCAGCGTCGCCCACCAGCTCGGTGCCCTCGAGCGCAAGGGCTACCTGCGCAAGGACCCGAACCGCCCCCGCGCGCTGGAGATCGTCGCCCTGCCCGACAACTTCCCGCCCTCCCCCGCGGGCGCCCAGGCCGGCGCCGCGATCGACGAGACCGGCAGCGGCGACGAGCGACCCACGGCCACCTACGTCCCCGTCCTCGGCCGGATCGCCGCCGGTGCGCCGATCACGGCCGACGAGGTCGGCGAGGACGTCTTCCCCCTGCCCCGTCAGCTCGTCGGCGAGGGTGACCTCTTCCTCCTCAAGGTGAGCGGCGACTCGATGGTGGACGCGGCGATCTGCGACGGGGACTGGGTCGTCGTCCGGCAGCAGCCGACCGCCGACAACGGCGACATCGTCGCGGCGATGCTCGACTCGGAGGCGACCGTCAAGACGTTCAAGCGGATCGACGGCCACGTCTGGCTGCTCCCCCACAACCCGGCCTACTCCCCGATCGCCGGCGACGACGCGACGATCCTGGGCAAGGTGACCGCGGTCCTGCGTCGCGTCTGAGGAGGCTCCTCAGTCCGCGGTCGAAGGGCCGGTGAGATCGTCCGCGAGCTGAGGCAGGACCTGCCCCAGCTCGGCGTCGACGCGGACGGTGCACAGGTCGTCCCCGCGGGACGGGCCGCGGGTCACGATCGCGACGGGGCGCCCCAGGGCGGCGGCTCGACGGACGAAGCGCAGCCCGGACATCACCGCCAGGGAGGACCCGAACACGACGAGGCCACTGGCCTCCTCGACCGCCTCGAAGCACTCCTGCACGAGCGGCCGCGGGACGGACTCGCCGAAGTAGACGACGTCGGGTTTAAGCATGTCGCTGCCGCAGTCCTCGCAGCGGGCGATGCGGAACTGCTCGACGAGCTCGGGCGCGAGCTCGACGTCGCCGTCGGGGCGGATCGTCCCCATGCCCTGGGCGGCGTCGGCGAAACCGGGGTTGAGCCGGGTCAGGGCGGCCTGGAGGCGGTCACGGTCGACCCTGGCGCCGCACGCGAGGCACACGACCCGGGTCAGGGTGCCGTGCAGCTCGCGGACCGCGCGGCTCCCGGCGCTCTGGTGGAGCCCGTCGACGTTCTGCGTGATGACGCCCTCGAGCAGTCCGGCCTGCTCGAGGCGGGCCAGGGCTCGATGCCCCGCGTTGGGCGCGGCGGCCCGGAAGCGCGACCATCCGACGTACGCCCGGGACCAATACCGCTGTCGCCCCGGGGAGCCGGAGCGGAACTCCTCGATCGTCATGGGGGTCACGCGCCGCTTGCCGTCGGGCCCGCGGTAGTCGGGGATGCCCGAGTCCGTCGACATGCCCGCCCCGGTGAGGGCCAGTACGCCGCCGCGGCTCACGAGGTCCGTGAGCTCGACGAGGGCCTGCGGATCGGCGACGGCCGGGCCGGTCGCAGGCAGCCGGCGCAGCGCCGTCGCCGCGCGGGCCGGGCCGAGGGCCGGGGTGGGTGCGGGACGCAGCGTCGTGACGGGGGTCGCGCGCGGGGAGGTCATGGCCCCCAGTGTGACGTCACTCTGACCTCATCGTGGCCGCAGCCGGAGATCGGCGCCCTGACCGAGCGACGTCCGACTCGTGCAGTTCGCCCCTCTCTTCAGGTAACGCAGCATTATGATCGAGCGATGATCGATACCGCCGGCTTCCGAGTCATGCGCGCGATCGCGGAGGAAGGGAGCTTCACCGCAGCGGCCCTGGCGCTCGGCTACTCCCAGCCGGCCGTGTCGCAGATGGTCCGCCGCCTCGAGCAGCGCACCGGCACCGCCCTCGTCGAGCGTGTCGGGCGCTCGGTGCGGCTCACCGAAGCCGGCCAGGTCCTCGCTCGGCACGCGGTGAGCGTGCTGTCCTCCCTCGAAGCCGCCGAGGAGGAGATCGCCGCGATCGCCGGGCTACGGGCCGGGCGCGTGCGGCTCATGGCGTTCCCCTCCTCCTCCTCGACCGTCGTGCCGATGGCGCTGGCCAAGGTGCGGCGCGAGCACCCGGCGGTCTCGGTGACCTTCACCGAGGCCGAGCCGCCGGAGTCGCTCGCCGCGCTCAAGGCCGGTGACTGCGACATCGCGGTCGCCTTCTCCTACGAGGGCACCGACCTCGCGCGGGGGGAGGAGAGCCTCGAGCCGTTCGTCACCCTCCCCCTCCTCGAGGACGAGGTGCACCTCGCGCTCCCCCGCGGGCACTCCCACGCCGGTCATGACGTCGTGCAGCTCGAGGAACTCGCCGACGAGGTCTGGATCGCCGGGTGTCCGCGCTGTCGGGGGCACCTGCTCCAGGTGTGCAACAACGCCGGCTTCGTGCCGCGGGTCGCGTTCGAGACCGAGGACTACGTGACGGTGCTGTCCTTCGTCGCCCAGGGGTTGGGCATCGCCCTCATCCCGGGCCTCATCCTCGAGCACACCCAGCATCCCGACGTCGTCACCGTGCCGATCGCGCCGGCCTCCCGGCGCACCGTCTACGCCGTGACCACCCCTGACCTGCAACGGGTCCCGGCGGTCGCAGCGACCCTGGCGGCCCTGTGCGAGAGCGCCCGCAGCGTCGGCCAGGGCCTGGGCACGTGCCGTGCCGGGGACTCGCAGACCCTGCGGTCCGTCCCGGCCGCGAGCGACGACGAGCCGGCGCCCACGGTCATCTCCCTCAGCTGAGGGCAGCCCGTCACCCGAGCGACCTCGATCGGGCCGCCCAGTGACGGGAGCGCTGCACCCGGACGCCCTCGCCTGGTGCCTGCGGGCCCCAGAGCACGATGTCGCCGTCGCGGTCGGTCCGCAGGATCGCGCCGCCACTGTCGCGCACGAGCTCGAGCGTGCGGCCGGCGGGATGGCCGTAGTCGTTGTCGGCGCCGACGCTGATGACGGCGACCGGGGCTGCGACGAGCTGCATGAGCGCCGGATCCTGGTTCGCCGAGCCGTGGTGGGCCACCTTGACGACGTCGAAGGGTCGCGGCGCGGGGTCGGCTCGCAGGTCGCGCGCCACCTGGGCCCCGGCCTCCCGTTCGAGGTCGGCGAGCAGGAGGAGGTGCAGGCGCGCGGTCTGCACCTCGAGGGTGATGCCCGCGTTGTTCGGCGCCGATCCGGCCTGGATGATCCGGGCCGGCCAGCGGGCACGGGCGGTGACGTGACCGAAGCGGAAGCGGTCGCCGGCCCGGACCACGGTCGGGGTGAGCCCGGCGCCGGCCGCCCAGGCGGCGACGGCCTGCGTCGACTCGACGGGGTCGGGCAGCGGGCAGACGTAGAGGGCGTGGACCCGGCGCCCCGTGACCGCGCCGGCGAGTCCGGCGACGTGGTCGGCGTGGTAGTGCGTGAGGAAGATCGCGTCGACCTCCCTGATGCCGAGCCGGTCGAGGCAGGCACGCACCGGCTCCGGATCCGGCCCGACGTCGACGAGGACGGCGCGCCCCGGCCCCGTCGCGATGGCCGTCGCGTCGCCCTCGCCGACATCGCACGCCGCGAACTCCCAGTCGGCGGGCGCGTCGCCGCCGGGCGTCGGCCAGAGCGCACCGATCGCTAGGAGCAGCAGACCGAGCGCGACGATCGGGCGGCGCCGGGCACCGTGGACGAGCCACGGGGCCATGAGGAGCAGGACGACGGTGAGGGCCGCGAGCAGAAGGGCGCCGGGCGTGCCGTCCGGCCACGGAAGGGTGCCGAAGGGGACGGGTGCGAGCCGGTGCGCGATCTGGGCGATGCCGAGCGCGGGCAGCGCGGCGAGCCAGGCGCACAGGGTGCCCAGCGGAAGCCAGACCGCCGCGGTGAGGGCGGCAAGCACTCCGGCGATCGTCGCGGGTGCGACGAGCGGCGCCGCGGCCAGGTTGGCCAGCACGCCGATGACGGGGACCGACCCCTGGAGCAGCACGACGACAGGTGCGCACGTCGCCTGCGCCGCGAGGGGAATCGCCGTGGCCTCGGCGAGGATTCGGGCTCGGCCGGGCACGCATCGCGCGAGCGCCTGGCCCCAGGGGCGGGCGAAGAGGAGGAGCCCGAGGGTGGCGAGCGCGGACAGCGCGAACCCGTGGGAGCGCGCGAGCCAGGGGTCGATGCACAGGAGGACGACGACGGCCGCGGACAGCGCGGGCGGGCCGGCGGCGCGGCGAGCGGCGAGGACGCCGAGCAGGCCGACCGTGCCCATCGTGGCGGCGCGGATGACGCTCGGGTCGGGGCGGGCCAACATGACGAAGCCGGCGAGTGCGAGGGCCGCGACCCAGGGTCGACGGCGGCGGGGGATGCCGAGGGCGCCGCACAGGAGGACGGCCGCCGCCACCACGATTGAGACGTTCGAGCCGCTCACGGCCGTCAGGTGCGTCATCCCCGTGGCCAACATGTCGTCGGTGAGCATCGGCGGCGTGAGGCTGCGATCCCCGATGACGAGCGCGGGGACGAGGCCGCGGGCGTCCTGCGGCAGCGGCTCGACCGCCTCTCGGAGCCGGGCGCGGGCGTGCTCGGCGATCCGGGCCACCGGGCCCGCGGCGTGCACGCGCTCGAGGTGACCGGTGACGCGGACGAGGGCAACGACGCGGTCGCCGGGCGCTGCTGCGCCGAGCCGACCGGTGACCCGGATCTCCTCGCGCCAGCGCAGGGTCGCCAGGTCGGCGTCGCCGAGGAGGAGGACCGGCGTGCGGACCGGCGTGCGGGCTCCGCGGGCGGTCACCTCGGTGACGAGCAGGCGGGCGACATAGCGGGCGTCGGGCCGTTCGGGGCTCGGCGGCAGCGCCCTCGGGTCCTCCTCGACACGGCCCTGGAGGGTGACGACGGCTCGCTGTGCGGCGAGCTGAGGGACGGGCCCGGCGCTGCGGACCGCGAGGTGCGCCGCCGTGGCCGAGCCGACGAGCATGACGACGAGGGCGGTGAGGCCGACGATCGCCGCCCCGCGGCGCAGCGCAGACCGCCCGGAGCGGATCGCGCGACGCCGGGCGAGGGCGGCGAGCAGACCGATGACACCCGCGACGGAGACGGCACCGAGCAGGCTGCCCGCGTTCGCGTCGTCCCGCCCGAGCAGCACGACGAGCAGACTCCAGGCGATCGCGGCGGGCACGAGCAGCCGCAGGCCGAGCGGCACGTTCGGGCGCTCCTCCGGCTCCTCCTCCTGTTCCTCCGGCAACCCGGTGCTTTCGTCCGGGAACCCGGTGCGCTCGCTGTCGAGGAGCCACGGTGAGGCCGGACTTCCCCGCCTCGGGGCCGAGCCGGCCTCGGGCAATCGGCGCCCACCATCCGGCTCGACGCCCCGCGCCCGCGACCCGGCCGTGACGCGCGGGCGGGGTCCGGTGGGCCTCACACCCGGACCAGGGGGCGCAGGCGCTCGAGGGTCTTCTCGCCGACGCCGCTCACCTCACCGAGCTCGTCGACCGAGCTGAAGCGGCCGTGTTCGGTTCGCCAGGCGAGGATGCGCTGGGCCATGACCGGGCCGACGCCGGGGAGTTCGTCGAGGGCCGCGAGATCCGCGCTGTTGAGGTCGATCGGGGCCCCGGCCGCCGGAGCCCCCTTAGGAGTGCCGTGTGGTCCGGACACCGCCCGGCTCGGCGGGGGCGCCGCCCCGCGGGCGAGGACGACGATCTGCTCGCCGTCGACGAGGGGACGCGCGAGGTTGACGCTCGTCCCGTCCGCCTTCGGCGTGAGGCCGCCGACCCGCCGGATCGCATCGCCGACCCGCGAGGCCGCCGGCAGCGTCACGACCCCGGGCTTGCGGACCTCCCCGACGATATGCGCGACGACCTGACCAGCGGCCTGATCGCCGGCCTGACCAGCGGGCGCCCCCGATGCCGCCCCCGCCGACCCCGGGCCGGCCGAGGCACCCGCGACCGGCAGCACGGCTCCCGAGTCCGTCGCCCGGGAGGATGCGGCACTTCCGGAGCGCGCGCCGCTCGCCCCCGGTGACGCGCTGCGTCCGGCACGTCCCTTCGCTGCCCCGCCGTCGCCCGCCTCACCGACCTCCCCTGCCGCCGCGAGGCTCGCGAGGGACTCGGGCACGGCCTCGCGCTGGGCCCACCAGACCCGCCCCGCGAACAGCCCGGCCGCGAGGAGGACGACGAGCAGCATCCCCAGGAGCGCGAGTCCCCGCGGTCGCACCCGCGCGCCGGCGATCGCCTCCGGGAGCTGGAGCACCGCCGGGCCCGTCGCCCGCCCGCCGGAGCGCGACCGGGTGATGCGGCCCGACGCGGGCGCACGGAAGGGATCCGTGCCGCCCATCTCCTCATCGTCGTCACACAGTTCTGTGCGATCAAGGCGTGGCCACGGCTCCGGCCCGTCGTCGCGCGCGGCGTAGGCCGAGGCGTAATAGACCTCGACGTCCCTGCGTCCGTCATCGCGGTCGGACTCCCAGCGGTGCAGGACCTCGGGCGCAGGATCGGCCTCCGCAGGATCCCGACGGACCTGCCGACCACCCGACTCCCCCGAGTCGCCCGCGTCCGGTCCGGACAAGAGCGCGACGAGCCGACTCGATGACAAGGGTGACAAGGATGACAAAGATGACGACGAAGGGGCCGGCTCGCGGGCATGACCTCGGGGCATGGCGCCACGCTAGGAGAGCGACCCACCCCGGCACCGGGCGCTCGGGGCCCGCCTGTGGACGGACACCCGAGGGACCCCTCCCCTGTGGATCGAGCGGCGCCTACCCCCGCGGGGAGACGACGACAGCGAGCGCGCCCGGCCCGAGATGCACCGTGAGCACCGCCGGCAGGTCGAGGATCCGGACGCGCGCTGCCTCCGGCTCGCGCCGCTCACCCCAATCAGCGGGTTCGGTGGGTTCGGTGGGCTTGGTGGGTTCCGTGGGTTCCGCCAGGTCCAGGGATTCAGCCGACTGGGCCGCCCGTTCCAGCGCCTGCGCGACGGTCTCGGCGCGCTCGCGGGCGTCCGCGTGGTGCACCGCGATGTCGACGTCCGAGCCGGCGGCAGCCACCGCCTCGGCCGCGAGCTCGGTGAGGCGGGCGACCGCCCGGGCGGAGGTGCGCAGCCGCTCGACCGGCTCGATGTGCCCGTCGACGAGCGCGAGGAGCGGCTTGATGGCCAACGCCCCGCCGAGCAAACCCCCGGCGGCACCGATCCGACCCCCGCGGCGCAGGTGGTCGAGGGAGTGGACGTAGAAGAGCACGGTCGCCGCCCGCGCCCGGCGCTCGATCACGGCGGCCACCTGCGCGGCCGACGCGCCCTGCGTCGCGAGGCGGACACCGTCGGCGACGGCGAGGCCCAGGCCCGCGCCCGCGCTGCGCGAGTCGACGACGTGCACCGGGACGGGAGCGTCGCGGGCCGCGAGCTGCGCGGCGTCACACGTGCCCGAGAGCTGGGCCGACAGATGCGCCGACACGATCTCCTGCGCGCCCTGGGCGGCGAGCTCTTCGTAGAGCGCGAGCAGCGCCGCCGGCGACGGCCGCGACGTGCTCACCGCGCGCCGGCGGCGCTGACTCTCCAGGACGGCATCGGTGTCGATGTCGACGCCCTCGGAGAAGACCTCACCGTCGATGAGGACGTGCAGGGGCACGACATGGACCCCGAGATCGGCGGCCTCCTGCGGGGTGAGCGCAGCCGTCGAGTCGGTGACGACCGCGACGCGACTCACGCGCAACCTCCGGCACCTTGGCCCGACGCGCCCTCGACCCAATCGCCCGCAGGCGCCCGGCCGCGGCACCGGGACGACTCATGCGCCCCGGCACCGGAGATCGGGGTCCTCACCCGGCGACGATGTTGACGAGATTCGGCGCGCGCACGATGACCTTGCGGATCGTCTGGCCCGCCAGGAGATCCGCGATCCGCGGCTCGGCCAGCGCGGCGGCCTCCAGGCTCGCGTCGTCGATGTCCGCAGGCACCTCGAGGCGGGCGCGCACCTTGCCCTTGATCTGCACGACGCACGTCGCCGTGTCCTGCACGAGGTAGGCCGGGTCGGCCTGCGGGAACGGCGCGTGGACGAGGCTCTCGCTGTGCCCGAGGCGGCTCCACAGCTCCTCGGCCAGGTGCGGCGCGACAGGTGCCGTCATGAGCACGAGCGGCTCGACGACCTCCCGCGGCGACGCCTCCAGCTTCGTCAGCGCGTTGTTCAGCTCGATGAGCTTGGCGATCGCGACGTTGAAGCGCAGGTTGTCGTAGTCGGCGCCGACGGCCTCGATCGTCTTGTGCAGGATGCGCCGCGTCGCGTCGTCGGCGGGGCTGTCGACGACGACGACCGCACCGGTCTCCTCGTCGACGACATTGCGCCAGAGCCGCTGGAGGAAGCGCTGCGAGCCGACGACCGCGCGGGTCTCCCACGGCTTGGACTGCTCGAGCGGCCCCATGCTCATCTCGTAGATCCGGAACGTGTCCGCCCCGTAGGCCTCGTACATCTCGTCCGGCGAGACGATGTTCTTGAGCGACTTTCCGATCTTGCCGTACTCGCGCGTCACCGGCTGTTCGTGCCACGTGAAGCCGGGCTGACCGTCGATGAGCGCCTCCTCGACCTCGGCGGCCGGCACCGGCTGACCGCGGTCGTCGCGGTAGGCCGGGGCCTGGATGTAGCCCTGCGAGAAGTACGTGCGGAAGGGCTCCTCGGCGCTGACGTAACCGAGGTCGAAGAGGATCTTCTGCCAGAAGCGGGCGTAGAGCAGGTGCAGCACCGCGTGCTCGACGCCACCGACGTAGAGGTCGACCCCGCCCGGATCGCGGGTCCCCGCCGGTGCGCCGGCGACCGGCGTGGCCTGCGGACCCATCCAGTACTTCTCGACCTCCGGGTCGACGATCACGTCGGAGTTCGCCGGGTCGGTGTAGCGGATGAAGTACCAGCACGAGCCGGCCCAGTTCGGCATCGTGTTCGTCTCGCGGCGGTACTGCTTGGGCCCGTCACCGAGGTCGAGCTCGACGTTGACCCACTCGGGCACGCGGCTCAGCGGCGGCTCCGGCGAGGAGTCCGCGTCGTCGGGCTCGAAGGTCTTCGGGGAGTAGTCGGGCACCTCGGGCAGGAGGACCGGCAGCTGGTCCTCGGGAACGGTGTGCGCCTGCCCGAACTCGTCGAAGACGACGGGGAACGGCTCGCCCCAGTAGCGCTGCCGGCTGAACAGCCAGTCCCGCAGGCGGTAGTTGACCGTGCCCTCGCCCAGACCCTTGCTCGCGAGCCAGTCGACGATCCGCTCCTTGGCCTCCGTGACCGGCAGGCCGTCGAGGCTCACCTCGTCGTTGGCGGAGTTCACCGCAACACCGGCGCCGGAGAAGGCGACCCCGGCCCGCGCCGAGGCCTGCGGGTCGCCGTCGCTGCCCTCGGGTGCGACGACGTCGATGATCGGCAGCTCGTAGGCCGTCGCGAAGTCGTAGTCGCGCTGGTCGTGGGCGGGCACCGCCATGATCGCGCCGGTGCCGTAACCCATGAGCACGTAGTCGGCGACGAAGACGGGGATCCGCCGACCGTCGACCGGGTTGATCGCGTAGCCGCCGGTGAAGACGCCGGTCTTGGCCTTGTCGTCCTCCATCTGCCGCTCGACGTCGGACTTACGGGACGCGGCGAGCACGTAGGCGGCGACGGCCTCGTGCGGCGAGCTCGCTCCGCCGGTCCAGCTGCCGTGAGTGCCTTCCGCCCACGCATCCGCCGTGAGGACCGAGACGAGCGGGTGCTCGGGCGCCAGCACCATGAACGTCGCTCCGAAGAGGGTGTCGGGGCGGGTCGTGAAGACGCGGATCTGCCCGTCGCAGTCGGGCCGGTCGGCCAGTGCGAAGTCGACCTGCGCGCCGACGGAGCGCCCGATCCAGTTGCGCTGCATGAGCTTGACCTTCTCGGGCCAGTCGACCCGGTCGAGGTCATCGGCGAGCCGGTCGGCGTAGGCGGTGATCCGCATCATCCATTGGCGCAGAGCGCGGCGGAAGACCGGATAGTTGCCGCGCTCGGAGCGGCCGTCGGCCGTGACCTCCTCGTTCGACAGGACGGTGCCCAGGCCCGGGCACCAGTTGACCGGGGCCTCGCTCGTGTAGGCGAGCCGGAAGTCGTCGAGGTAGGCGTGCTGCTCCTGGGCGCTCAGGTCGGCCCAGGCGCGCCCGGCGTGCGTGCCGACGAGCGGCCGCTGCCCCGAAGACAGTTCGGCCTCGAGCTCGGCGATCGGGCGGGCCTTGCCGAGGCTGCCGTCGGGGCGCACCGCGTCGGTGTCGTACCAGGAGTTGAAGATCTGGACGAAGATCCACTGGGTCCAGCGGTAGTAGTCCTCGTCGATCGTCGCGATCGCGCGGCGGTCGTCGTGGCCCAGGCCGAGGCGCCGCAGCTGGCGCTTCATGACGACCATGTTCTCTTCGGTCGTCTTGCGCGGGTGCTGGCCGGTCTGCACGGCGTACTGCTCGGCGGGCAGGCCGAAGGCGTCGTAACCGAGACAGTGCAGGACGTTCTTGCCCGTCATCCGGTGGTAGCGGGCGAAGACGTCGGTCGCGATGTACCCCAGGGGGTGCCCGACGTGCAGGCCGGCGCCGGAGGGGTAGGGGAACATGTCGAGGACGAGCAGCTTCTCGCGGCCCGCGACGAGGTCGGGCTGCGCCCAGGGGCCCGCGGGATTCGGGGCGTGGTAGGTGCCCTCCTTCTCCCAGCGGTCCTGCCACGCCAGCTCGATCTCGTCGGCCAGGGCCGCCGTGTAGCGGTGCGGGTGCTCGCCGCTGGTCTCGCTCATGTGCTGCACAATCCTTCGTCTCGGGGGCGCGCGGCTCAGGTCGTGGGGGCCCCGCATGGGCCTTCACCGGCCGAGCGGGACGGGGGTTCCCGGACAGCCGCGACGCCCCGCAAGAGTATCGCGGGGCGTCGGGCGGCCGATGCAGCGCGTCCGTGCGCTCAGCGGTCATTGGAGGTGTGGCTCCACGGCAGGTCAGCAGCTGCCGCGGGTGCTGTGCCTCGTCAGAGGCGACGGCACTGGTCCTCCTTGTTGCCCTTGACGACGTTCTTGCCGCCCTTGACCCCGAGGCGGTTGCTCTTGCACTGCAGGTTGCCGTCGACGCGGTTCGTCGCGACGTCGCTCGCGCCGCGGTTGGAGAAGAGCTGGATGTCGCCGTCGACCCGGTTGGCCGACACGTGGGTGCCGGCTCGGTTGGTCTTGAGCTGGATGTTGCCGTCGACGACGTTCGAGCGCACGTAGGAGGAACGCCCGCCCTCGAGCTGGATGTCGCCGTCGATGCGCGAGCGGGTGACCACGACGCTGGTGTGGCCCGTGCCCTGGATGTTGCCGTCGACGCGGGTGGTCGTCATGCGCAGGGTGCCGCCGGCGGCGACCTTCACGTCGCCGTCGATCGTCGAGGCGGTGATCGTGCAGACCTGACCCTTGCGGACGACGAGGTCGGCCTTGACGGTCCGCATGGAGATCGTGCCGTGGCACGCGCGGGAGTCGGCGTGAGCGGCTGGGGACGCGGCGACGAGGCCGGGAACCGCGACGAGAGCGGCCAGCGAGGCGACCGCGAAGCCGCGGCGGATGCGAGTGGTCATGTCGTGCTCCTCTGTGGTGTGTCGGACCTGCCGTGGTCCCTCGGGTTCCCCCGACGTGCCCCGGTGGCAGCAGCGTGACAGCCCTGCATGAGGTGCAGATGAGGAGCGGATGAGCCGTCGTCCATGCGTGGACATGAGTGGACGTGAGTGGACACGAGTGGATACGACGACGGCGGGCCACCCCGTCAGGGGCGACCCGCCGTCGTGCGAAGCGATGCGATCAGAGGGCGTTGTGCGCCTTGGCCATCGCGGCCTTCTTGTTCGCGGCCTGGTTCTTGTGGATGACGCCCTTGCTCACGGCCTTGTCGAGCTTGCGGGACGCGTCCCGAAGCGCCTGGCCGGCGGCGTCCTTGTCACCGGAGGCAGCGGCCTCGCGGAACTTGCGGATCCACGTGCGCAGCTCGGACTTGTACGCCTTGTTGCGCTCGGTGCGCTTGGCGTTGGTCTGGATGCGCTTGATCTGGGACTTGATGTTTGCCACGAGTGCTATCTCTCTTCTGGGTCGATCGGCTGTCGGGAGTGACAGGCTCGCCCTCGGTGCCGGGTCCCTTCGGTCGTGGCCGTGGCCGCCGAGCGCGCATCGCGTGAGGCGATGCCGCGCCGACGTGGCCAGGGCGGACCCGGTCAAAGACGAACTGGGATGATGCGTGACGAGCGCACGACCTGGGCGCGCACGCAAGGGACAACGCTACCAGCGGGCCGGGACGCCGACCAAAACGTGCTCGGCTCAGCGCTCGACTCAGTGGTCGACTCGGGGCGCGGCTCAGCGCTCGGCGCGGGCCCGGGAGATCGTGAGGATGGCGCGTTCGACGGCGTAGACCGGGTCGCGGGCCCCGCCCTTGACGTCGAAATCGGCGGCGGCGACGGCCTGGATCGAGCGGCCGAGGGAGTCGTCGTCCCAGCCGTGCAGGGATCGACGCGCCTTGTCGACCTGCCAGGGAGCCATGCCGAGGGACTTGGCGAGCTGGGCCGAGTGCCCGCGGCCGGCGCCGGAGACCTTGACGAGCTGGCGCAGCTGGGAGGCGAGGACGGCGACGATCGGGACGGGGTCGACTCCCCCGGCGATCGCGTGGCGCAGGAGGCGCAGAGCCTCTGCAGTGTTCCCGGCGATCGCGGCGTCGGCGACGCGGAAGCCGCTCGCCTCGACCCGGCCCCCGTGGTAGGTCTCGACGACGTCCTCGTCGACCGTCCCGTCGGTGTCGGCGATGAGCTGCGCGCAGGCGGAGGCGAGTTCGGCGACGTCCTTGCCGATCGCCTCGACGAGGGCGCGCACGGCGCCGGGGCTGATGCGGCGCCCGCTGCCGCGGAACTCGGCCTGGACGAAGTCGGATTTATCGCGGTCGCTCTTGATGGCCGGGGCCTCGAGCACGCGCGCGCCGGCCTTCTTCATCGTGTCGAGGATCTTGCGGCCGCGGTTGCCGCCCTTGTGCAGCGCGATGAGCGTCACCTCCGAGCTCTCGAGCTCGGCGGTCGGCGTCGCAAGGTAGGCGAGCAGGTCCTCGACGAGATCGTCGGGCGCCTCGTCGACGTCGCGGACGACGAGCGCCTTGGCCCCACCGAAGAGGGAGGGGCTCGCGTGGAGGGCGATCGCGCCCGACTCGTAGCCCGCGGCCGTGAGCCGGACGACCTCGATCTCGGGGTCGAGGGAGCGCAGCGCGTCGAGGGTCGCGGTGAGGGCTCGCTGGGCGAGCACCTCCTCGGGTCCGCTCACGAGGACCAGCGGCGGCACCCCCGAGGCAGGTGCCTGCGCGGCCGAGCCGGCCGAGGCCCGCCCGCCGCCGCGGCCGCTCACGAGAGCACGTCCTGCAGGTGCAGGCGCAGCTGAGCGCTGCGGGCCAGCACCGCGGCGCTCGACACCGACAGGGTGTCGGCGATCCGGTCGACGTCGAGCCCGTCGTCGACGAGGTCGCACAGGCGCTCGTCGGTCTCGGCATCCCAGGCGTGGCCGTCGGTCACGGCGGTGCGACTCGTCACATGGATGGGGGTGGCCCCGTCGTCGCTGGCCTTCGGCTCGGGGTGCTCGCCCACCGGCACCTCGGCGGGTGCGGGCAGCGCGCCCCCGGAGCGCTTGCCGGCGGCGAGATTGCGGGGACGCAGCGCCAGGAGGGGCACGAGCGGCGGCGCCGACTCGTCCAGTCGCGCGAGAGCGCGCAGGACGAGCTCCCGGTCGGTCGTCGGCCAGAAGGGTGGCAGCGAGGCCTGGAGGAAGCCCGCGTAGCGCGCGGTGATCATCCGCGGGTCGAGGAAGGCGACGACCCCGCGGTCGTCCCCGCGTCGCACGAGCCGACCGGCTCCCTGGGCCAGGCGCAGCGCGGCGTGGGTCGCCGAGACCGCCATGAAGCCGTTGCCCCCCAGCGAGGCGATGGCCCGCGAGCGGGCCGATGCGAGCGGGTCGTCGGGCCGCGGGAACGGGATGCGGTCGATGATGACGAGCTGACACGCCGAGCCCGGCACGTCGACGCCCTGCCACAGGGTGAGGGTGCCGAAGAGGCAGGTCCGCGCGTCGCCGGCGAATTCGCGGACGAGCGTGGACATCTGGTCCTCGCCCTGGCACAGGACCGGCCAGTCGGGCCCGAGCCGCTCGCGCATCGCCTCGGTCGCGGCCTGGGCGGCGCGCATCGAGGAGAAGAGCCCGAGGGTGCGCCCTCCGGCGGCGCGGATCAGGGCTTCGATCTCGTCGAGGACCGCGGGCGGGGTGCCGTCGCGCCCCGGCGGCGGCAGCTTTGCGGCGACGTAGGCGATCGCCTGGCTGCGGTAGTCGAAGGGGCTGCCGACGTCGAGACCTTCCCACGCCGGGGCACCCTCACCGCGCAGGCCGAGGTTGCCCGCGACGGACTCGAAGCTGCCGCCGAGCTCGAGCGTCGCGGAGGTGAGGACGACACTGCGGTCGGCGAAGAGCTTGTCGCGCAGGAGCATCGCGACGCTCAGCGGCGCGACCCGCAGGGTGCTCGTCGCCCGGCGGAAGGCCTTGGCTAGCCAGGCGACGTCGAGCTCCCGGCCACCGAGGCGGCGTACGGTCACGGCGCAGGTGTCGTCGGCCGCGGCCCGCGCGACCGCCCGCTGACCGTCGCATGC
>RRZU012923844.1_pt1 | contig 17329 bp, 19 predicted proteins | sample 2165561 | NCBI WGS metagenome assembly RRZU01 (sample SAMN10456909, study PRJNA506462) | wastewater metagenome | isolation source: wastewater sludge | place: USA: Moscow, Idaho | reverse complement strand
TGATGAAGTTGTGAAAATAGATCAGCTGCAGCCAAACCCTGGAAATCCGAATACGCATGGTAGCAAGCAGATCGCAATGCTTGGAGATATCATCATGGCCGCTGGGTGGCGGGCGCCGATTACTGTGTCAAAGCGCAGCGGTCTCATTACAAAGGGACACGGCCGGCGCATGGCTGCAATTCATAAGCATCTGTCATATGCTCCGGTCGAATACCAGGAATATGCAAGCGAGGCAGAGGAGCATGCAGACCTCATCGCAGATAATCGTATTGCAGAGCTGTCGGATTTGAGCATGGAAAAGCTCATGGATATGATTCAGGAAATAGACACCGGAGAACTCCCTATCGAGCTTACCGGATTCACGGATGATGATATCAAGAAGATTATTGCAGCGATGGATGGAACGGATGATGCTGTGGACGATAAGGCCGATAAGAGTGCAAATGTCTCCGGGGGGGGACATTTAGTATGCTTGGTGATCTTTGGTTGCTTGGAAGCCATCGCCTTATCTGCGGCAGCGCTACAGATACGAGCACCATAGAACGGCTGATGGACGGACACAAAGCACAAATGGTGCATACGGACCCGCCCTATGGAGTAAGCTATGAAACCCAGAGCGGTAAGTTCGGTATGATCAAGAATGATGATAAAACTGGTGATGATTTGATGGGCGAGCTGTTAATCCCGGCGTTCCGTAACTATGTGAATTCGACGGTCGAGGATGCAGCTTTCTATATTTGGCATGCATCGAGCACGCGGCGCGATTTTGAAGATGCTATGACAGCGGCTGGACTGCTGGAAAAGCAATACCTCATCTGGGTAAAGACGGCGCCGGTGCTCGGACATGCTGATTATCAGTGGGCACATGAGCCGTGCTTCTATGCGGAAAAGACCGGACAACAGGCTAAGTTCTACGGCGATCGGGCGCAGCGCACAACATGGAAAGCTGTGCTTCGTGGCGAGGATGGCATGGCGGCCACGCTCACAGGCGGTGTGGTTTTAACTGACGGAGCGGGGGCCAAGGTGTACCTTACCGATAAACCGCCGAAGGGAAAAAAGACGCGATATGTTCGTTTAAGCCAGGGACGCAGCATATGCCTGTACCCGGAGGGCAAGCAGAATACTGTGTGGGAGATATCGAGGGAGACTAAAACCGTTCACCCGACACAGAAGCCGGTAGAGATTCCTATACGTGCAATCACAAACAGCAGCCAGGCCGGCGACATCGTACTTGATTTCTTCGGCGGCAGCGGCAGCACACTGATTGCAGCGGAAATGACAGGCAGAATCTGCTACACGACTGAGCTGGATCCGAAATACTGTGATGCTATTGTCACGCGGTATATAGAGACCAGTGGTAATAGTGATGTGAAATGTGTGCGGGAAGGAAAAGAGATTACTCTGGATGAGGCCAGGGAAAAGAAAAAGTAATGTAAAAAGTAATTACTTTTATAGGGAGGTGAGGCACGATGGGAAAACCGAGCAATGATGGCGAGTTATGGGAACGGCGAAAGGACCTGCGAGAGACAGCACGTGCCTATGATCATTTCTGCAAATATAGAGATATGGTCAGACCTCTCCCACGTTCGGCCCGCAGCATTCGTCAGTTGGCAAAAGAAGTCGGTATCAATCGCATAAACCTGGAGAAGCTCAGTGTGAAATACGAATGGGCGGCCCGGGTGCGGGCATATGATGATTATATGGAGCGCCGCACCCGCGAGGAGAATGAGGCCAATACGATAAAGATGCGGCTCAGCCATGCCAAGATTGCGCAGCAGATGGTCGTTAAGGCAACCAGGCGCCTTCTCCAGATACCAGAAGAATCGCTGAGTGCACGAGACATTGTTCAGATGATCGAGACTGGCGTCAAGATCGAACGGCTGTCACGTGGAGAATCGACAGAGAATACCCGTGTGCATGGAGATATGAATCAGCACCATGAAGGCACTGTGGCCACAACTGAAATACCGGTAGACTTGACCCAGCTTACAGAGGAGGAGCTCGATGATTTCGAGAGAATCTGCAAAAAGATTCAGCAGCCTTCCCCGGACAGTTAATCCTGCAGCCGTTCTCCAGCAGATACGCGAGGAGAAAGCACGTCGGGCAGAAGAAAGCCTACCGGAATATATCAGGCAAGCATGGCCAGTAATAGAGCCAGGCAGAGATTATATCAGCAACTGGCATATTGATTGCATTGGAGAATATCTCGAGGCCGTGGAAGCACATCAGATTACCCGTCTGATTATCAACATACCGCCGCGGCACATGAAGTCCATTGAGGTAACTGTGTGCTATCCGACATGGTCGTGGATCCGCCATCCTGAAAAGCGATTCATAAAGGTGTCGTATGCTGATACGCTGAGCCGCAAGCACAATGTACTAAGCCGAGATATTGTGCAAAGCCCGTGGTATCAGCGCAATTGGGGCGACAAGTTCCAGCTGAAAGCCGACGTAAACCGGCAGAACGAATTCAGGAACAATCATCAGGGAATGATGTTCTCGACGTCAACTGGCGGTGCTATTACAGGTGAGGGCGGCGATGTTATTATTCTTGACGATCCACAGAACCCGCTCATGGCAAACAGCGAAGCCGAGAGAGAAGCGACCATTGCATTTTTCTCGACCACGCTGCAGTCTCGACTTAATGACCCGAAAACGGGTGCTTTCATCATCGTCATGCAGCGCCTGCACGAGCAGGACCTTACCGGATATATTCTGGCACAGGAACTTGGATACACGCACTTATGTCTGCCAGCCATCGCAGAGAAGAAGACCGTTATATCGTTTCCTATGACCGGCCGTGAGGTTGTACGTGAAGAAGGAGATATCCTGAACCCGCAGAGATTTGATAAAGAATCCTTGGATGGCATCAAGAAAAGCATGGGCAGCATTCAATTTTCAGGGCAGTATCAGCAGCGGCCGGCCCCGGCCGGTGGCATCATATTCAAGCGGGAATGGCTAACGCAGTTTTATCGTGAGGCTCCGCGCATGCAGATGACCATTCAGTCATGGGACCAGCCGTTTACAAAGAGCGAAGGCAGCGCCAAGTGCGCTGGCATCGTTATGGGCCGGTCAGGATCCCGCATCTATATTTTTGATCTGGTCAATGAAAAGATGGAATTCACGGAGAGCGTGGCATCCATGCGAACGTTATCAGGGAAGTGGCCACAGGCCCGGGCCAAGGTTGTCGAGAATAAGGCTAATGGGCCGGCCCTCGTATCGTTGCTAAAAAAGGAGATACCGGGACTGGTCGAGTTCAACCCGGTAGGAAGTAAGGAAGAACGGGCGCTATCCATAACACCGTATCTGGAAGCGGGGAATCTTTTCCTGCCGGATCCGGCAAAACATCCATGGGTAAACGATTTTATAAATGACCTGTTGACGTTTCCAAAGGGACAGTACAAAGACGATATCGATGCATTTGTCCAGGGCGTCCTATACCTCATGGACAAGCCAACAGTCAGCGCCCCGCCAATCGGAAGTATGCCATCGCATAGCAGCTATTGGTCCGGGAAATAAGGAGTGATAAAATGCCAAACGAAATAGGCCGTGCTGGGCAAAAGCGCTGGGGCGGTGTGTTCTATGAAGAATTCCTGCGGGAGTTGCAGGGACGAAAGGGCGTCGAGGTATTCCGCGAAATGAGCGAGAACGATGATACCATTGGTGCAATACTGTTCGCTATTGAGATGCTGATTCGACAGGTCAAGTGGAATGTCCAGCCCGGTGGCGGCGAAGACATAGATCAGGAAGCTGCTGATTTTGTGGAAGGATGCCTCTATGATATGCAATCGAGCTGGACAGATACGCTTTCAGAAATACTGTCGTTCCTTCCGTTTGGGTGGAGCGCTCATGAGATCGTATATAAACGGCGCATGGGCCGGAGCAATACCCCACAGCTCAATAGCAAGTACAACGATGGATTGATTGGATGGATGAAGCTGCCGATACGCAGCCAGGAAACGCTATATCAATGGCACTACAATGATTCAGACGATACACTCCTTGGCATGATTCAGATGCCGCCACCAAGCTACGAAATTATTGAGATACCCATAGATAAGATGCTGCTGTTCCGTACGCGAAGCCGCAAGGATAATCCGGAGGGGCACAGCATCTTGAGAAACGCATACCGCAGCTGGTATTTCAAACGCCGCATCCAGGAAATTGAGGGGATAGGCATCGAGCGTGACCTGGCAGGATTCCCGGTTCTTAAAGCTCCAGAAGGTGTGGACGTATGGAATACAACGGATCCTGACCTTATCCGGATGAAAGCTGCAGCTGATACGCTGGTTAAAGGCATAAGACGAGACAGCATGGAGGGAATCACACTTCCGAACAACTGGGACCTGCAGCTATTGAGCACGGGCAGCCGCCGGCAATTTGATACCAACGCGATTATTGAGCGATATGATACCCGCATCGCCATGACGGTGCTGGCGGATTTCATTCTGCTAGGGCACCAGCAGGTAGGAAGCTTCGCTTTGTCGAGTGACAAGACGGAGCTTTTTTCTATGGCCATCGGTTCATACCTGGATATCATCGGTGAAGTGTTCAACAGTAAAGCTATCCCAGCACTCATCGATATCAATGGTGACCATTTCAGCGGAATCACGGATTATCCTACACTCGAGCATGGTGATGTGGAAAGTCAGGATATTGCAGCACTTGGCACGTACATCAAGGATATGACCGGCATTGGTGTGATTACTCCGGACGATGGCCTCGAAGATTATGTGCGCAGCCAAGCCAATCTTCCTGATCGGGTCGATGGGGCAATTCCTCGATCCATGCCAAGGAGCGAGGAAGTCACGAATGTGCAGCCGGAATTGGCCGCAGGAACGCCGAATGTTAATGGCTTGAATAAGTTATCGGATACAGATGATATCGACGCTGTAACAAAAGCCAGAGAGCGTCTGGGAAGGTTTGATTAAATATGGTTATCTTCAAAACGATAAGTAAAGCACAATCAAATATGCCTGCGACAAATAAAAAAGCCGTGTTGGATAAGCTGAATGCAAGCATAAACGCTGCCACGCCGGAAGTCGTGTACTGGCTGCAGTCATTCTGGGGAGACCAGCAGAATGCAGTTACATACAAGGAACTGCGTGAGGCATCTATGGATGGATATGAGGCACAGATTCAGCAGTGGCAAGAAGACTATGCAAAATTTATCGATGAGAAGATGAAACCTATATGGGAAAGCACCATGGCCGTTGCTGCCAAGGGTGTAATTGACCATATCGGTAAAAATACAACCTATGTGTTTGATACCAGTACGGTAGAAGTCAGGGACTGGATCCAGAAGCACGGTGCGGAATTCGTGACAAATGTTGGACAGGAAACACGCAACGCCATCAAGACAATCGTGGCGCGTGGGCAGGCTGAGAGATGGACTGCTCAGCATACTGCCATGGTTATTCGTCCTGTGATTGGATTAACACAACCGCAGGCGGTTGCAAATGTGAATTATAGGGAGCATGTGGCCGCCACGATGGCCGCAGCGCATCCAAACATGACAGCTGCAGCTGTTGATTCGGCTGCCGATGAAGCGGCGCTTAAATACGCAGCCAGGCAGCATCGGTATCGTGCATTGAACATAGCCAATACGGAGAGTGCATGGGCGTATAATGTTGGAGCGCATGAGAGCGTTCGTCAGGCGCAGCAGCAGGGGCTGATGGGGCCAACAAAAAAGGTATGGAGCACTGCGCGGGACGGAAGAGTGTGCCCGATATGCGAGGCGATGGATGGAAAAGAGGTAGGATTTGATGATACATTCGATTTTAAGGGAAAGACCTTGTTCCCTGGAGCACATCGAACACCACCGGCCCATCCGGGGTGCCGCTGTGCTGTTATGTACGAGGAGACACAGCCACCTGTGTTCAAACCGCAGGATATGCAGCCAATCGATGAAGTGAAAACGTGGGACGGTAAGCCGATGCCAAAAGATGCACCGGATCCTCCAGTACCAACAATCCCGGCGGCAGTATCCCTACCAAAGGATATTCACGATATGGGAAAGGTAAACATCGGCGGAACAGGGGACATTCATCTTCTTGCGGACGATTTCGACAATAGCTGGTTGTTTAAGCCGGCACAGGCTAAATACAGTGGGAATGATGAAGCTTTCCGGGCATATGCGCAAGAGGCCGGATATAAGGTCCAGGGAATTGTCGATTCCGATACCGCGGTGCAGGTTGGTACCGCGGACGTTAATGGAACATTTGGAGCGTTTCAACAGCAGATTGATACGGAATATGGCACGCATCAATATATGGATTACCTTCAGGATTCGTTGGCATCCGGTAAAAATATTCCATCTGACATTGGTAATATTGTTCCCCAGCTGCAGCGCGAACATGTTACGGATTGGCTGCTTGGAAACTTCGATGCACACGGAGGTAACTTCATTGTGCGTGAAGGTGGGGACATCATCGGTATCGATAAAGAGCAGGCGTTTAAGTACATGGACGACACTGCCAGTCATAAGATGAGCTATTCCTATCATCCAAATGCAAAATACGGTGAAAAAGAGCCAATCTATAATGCGATGTTCCGGTCATTTGCGGATAAAAAAATAGATATGAACCTGCAGGATAGCCTGCCATATATAAAGCGCATCGAGGCCATACCAGATGCAAAATATCGCGATATTTTCAGACCATATGCGGAATCACTCAAAGGGAAAGGAAAAGACGCAGAGCAACTGCTGGACGCGATCGTTGAGCGTAAGCAGCAGCTGCGTGATACATATCGTGATTTCTATTCTGATCTATTGACTGTCCGGACTGGAAAAAAGCAGGTGTTTGTTTTTGCCGATGAATCGCCGGCCGTCAGCAATCTTCCATTGGCCGGTAAAATGCAGGATCCTGCATCGCTCGTAAAGATGAATAAAAAAGATCTGCTGCAGATTGCCAAGACTAAGAACATTGCTTATTACAACAACATGAACAAGCAGCAGCTCATCACATCCATAGCGGATCCGGCACAAGCTCCACAGATGAGTGCTCAGGTAAAGGAACAACTTGAGAATGCGAAAAAGGCCCGGTCGAAAGTTGGCCCAGCGCCAAGGCAGCCCATGGATGCAAAATATACTGATTCCCATATCGTACAAGCAAAGGATTTTTTCACAGATATATCCCGCATCCCAGACGATAGGCAGGGAGTATGTGTGCGTGCTGATAAGGATATGCTTGAAGGAATGAACTTTACTGCTAGGCGAGCGAATATCGGTGGTGATGAGTACTATGAGGTTTATGGAAAACTCACGGAAAAGGGTGCAGATTATTGTGAAACAAAAGCCGGCAAGATGCTACAGAAATCCAAAATGATGATGAATGCTGCAGACGACCAGGGGGCCATATATTACCGCAGCGATAATTTGTCTATAATGGATTCGATGGATGTAAACACCGAGTCGTTTCAAAGCAAATCTGGAATGTTTGATTTAATTCCGGGAAATAGTAAATATAGAGCTTTGCAGAGATTCTTTCGAGTACGAGTTCCTGCGGATTCCAATGCTATACAGCGAGTTGAATCTGTAATGAAAGATGCCGGCATAGAATTTATACAAGAAAGCCCTATGGCTGCCGACGAAACAGCAATGAAAATGCGGCGTATTGTGTGGAGCCTTCGTCCGGACGTATCAGGATTCGAAATCAGCCAAGCTAGTCAGTCGGAATTGCTGCAACTTCTCAAATCGGATGGAGTTGATATGAACAGAGTTGGTAAAATGCGGACAGAAAGCGTATGGAAAGGATATAGTACATACGTAGACGATATGTTGGCAGCAGAATTAAAGAAAGCAGGACTAAAATATGCATGGTCCGGTATACCGAGAGCAGAGGACGTGGCCAAAGTATTGAAATCCGGAGGACTATCAGCTACAAAAAACCGATGTATTATGGGTAATGCTGGATCTGGCGCAAGCATGCAACCGGATTTTGTTATGGGTGGCGCCGATAGTGTATTTTGCAGAATTGGCGTTAAGTCATCGCAAAAGTTTCATGAGTGCTTTTGCGGTCATGGATATAGGGTAAAAATAGATCCATCGGTTATGGGGCGTACGGATTGGTATGCGTATGAGGATGATAATTTTGGCAATACAGAAGAAAGTTTTATGATGTCGCATCGCAAAAAACCTAAAGAATTCGTTCAGGACATGGTAAAATCATACGATGAAGATAATGAAATCATGTTCCGCAATGGAATCAGAGCTGATAAATTTATCGGCATAAATTGTGATGATGAATCAAAACGTCAATATTTGCTAAAAACGCTTCATAATGAGGGAATCGATGATGTAAACGGTGTCCCTATTGAAAAATTTGTAACCGTGGAGGATACGATAGGAAAATGATTGATAAAAATGCTTTATACGTGATGTCAACATCGTGGCATGTTGGAGAGCCCGCTGATTTTAACGGATTGGCAATCGACCTGCAGGAATGGCCGAACGATAATACGCCAGGCAAACGAATGCTGGCATTCCATGATACAGTCCGGGGGCACATGATATCCGGAAAAGTTACGGAGGAGCCGGATGGAACGGTTATCATCCAGCGTAATGAGAATGAGACGTTCACATTCAAACCATGTACGCTGGATATGTTCCGCCGTACATATTATAAAATTGCGTACAATGGTGAGAACATTGCTACGGTATGCACCAGTACAGATGACCTGTGGGAGTATTACCGCCGTAGATTGAAGGAGGACTTCATGTGAAAACTTTTGCTGACATGGTAAAAAATATTCCACAAAATGAGCAAAAAATATTCCCCGAAGATGGAATCGTCAAAGGCCGGTTCAAAATAGCCAAGGCTGACGATGACCGGCGGCTGGCATTCGGCTGGGCAAATATCTCAATTGATGCAGAAGGCAATCAGCTCGAGGATTGGCAGCACGACATGATAGACCCAGAGGACCTGGAAGACGCAGCGTATAAATTCGTGCGGTTCTATCGTGAGGGCGGGGAGATGCATGAGCGCGGCGGATGCGCTGAATGTGTAGAGAGCTGCGTGTTCACGGATGAAAAGATGGCGGCCATGGGCATCCCTTCAGGAACGCTTCCGATTGGTTGGTGGCTAGGATTCTACGTTACAGACGATGCGGTATGGGCCAAAGTAAAAAGTGGTGAATATCCGATGTTCTCCATTGAAGGTACTGCACAACGTGTTCCGGTAAAAGAAGATGAGGCTGCAGCGCAAGAAAACTGAATGTAAATATTAGACGACGTTCATAGGGACGTCGTTTTTTATTGCTTGCGATTTTTCGCAAAAACTGTCATTTTGCTTTCACTGCACCTTTGAAAGCGGAAAAGGAGAGGAAAATATGGCAACAAAACTTAAAGGGCTCAACGTCACGAAAGTAGATTTTGTGGATGCCGGGGCCAATCAGCAGGCAAATGTTCTGCTGTTCAAAAGTAAAGACGGAGCATCGAAGGGAGGTGAAAAAGTGGAAAATGAATCAAACGTAATTAAACGATTAGCCTCTGCGATTGCAAAGGCTATAGGTGTGCAGGTCCCTGCCCAGGAACCAGAGCCGATTATTCCGATTGCCAAAGACGGAGCATCTACCTTCAATGACAATATGAACGGTCTTAAATCGCAGAAGGTACGCAATGAGATGTGGGACGTCATGGATGCATTCAGGTCCAGCATCTTCTCTATTGTCAATGACGATGACGTAGAAGATAAGGCCACGATGATGAAGCAGAGCGTCGATGAGTTCGCAGCGGCCATGAAGTCGTTTATCGATAAATGGACAGCTGGCCAGAGCATCGACGGACAGGTCGTATCGAAGATGAGCCTGGATGATGCGAATTTCGCAAAATCAAGGGCAGAAGCTGCTATCGCCAAGGCATGTGGCGGTAAAAAAACGACCACAGAAAAAGAAGTCGATCCAGAGTGCATGACCGACGAAAACGAAGAGCCAATGACAACCCCGAAAAAGGTTGATGGAACCGCATCACCTAAGAAACCCGTAAAAACAAAGAAAGCAAAAGGAGAGGATGACGAAATGAAAATCGATAAGAGCAAGCTCAGCCCGGAAGAGCTGACGTTTCTCGATACAATCGAGAAAAAGGCTGGTGTGCATGATGCCATTCCTGCAACACCTGCAGAATCGAATGCGGATGTGTTCAAAGGTCTGAACCCTGTTCTTGCGGATATTATTAAGAACCTGAAGGCCAAGGTGGAGAAGTCCGAAGATAAAGAACTGGCGGATGTTGCTAAGAAATATGAGATTCTTGGCAAGAAGCCGGAGGAGCTTGTTCCGCTCTTTAAGAGCATGAAAGCGTCGGATCCGGAACAGTACCAGCAGACTATTTCTATTCTTGATGCAGCTGTCGACCTTGCCAAGAAATCCGGCGCATTTACTGAGATTGGTAAGAAGGGTAGCGTAGGAAACAGCAATGGCAGCGCATGGGAAACCATTGAAAAGAAAGCTGCGGAGATTCGCAAGGCGGATCCTAACATGGAATACCATGTATCTATCGATAAGGCATGCCTGCAAAACCCTGAACTCGTACATGAATACGAGCAGGCGTAAATAAGGAGGAATGAAAGATGGATTTCAACGGAACAGTAATCAATGACAGCCCGACATTTGTTGCTGCAGCGGGCGCGGCCATCACGACCGGTCCATTCACCGCGGTAGCATTTAGTAAAGGATCATTCATCGCGTCTACGTCCAGCACGGTACCATTTGGTATCACGGTAGCCGAAACGGACAACCCGGTAGCCGTTGGTGATGATGTAACCGCACAGATCAAGGACATTAGCGCCTGGAAAGCTGGCGGGACATTTGCGGCCGGCGATGCGCTCGCATGTGATGATACCGGTTGCGCAATCAAGGCCGCAGCCGGTAAGTATGTCCTCGGATATGCGCTGGAGGAAGCAACGGCAGCTGGGCAGGTTGTTCGTGTGCAGATTACGAAGTCTGGTATCGTGGCTACGGCCTGATTAAAAGGAGGAATAAACAATGAGTAGAGCAACAAATGCTGCCATCCAGGTTGAAATCGCCAAAGGATGGAGACCGAACGCCTATCTCACGAACATGAGCATGGCGTATTTCCAGGAGGGCGACTATGTAGCAAAGAAGATTTTCCCGATTTGTCCGGTTAACCTCTCCACGAGCTATTACTATACGTTCAGCAAGGGCGACCTTGCTAGAGATAACGTGCAGCGCAAGCCGCAGTACGGCAAGGTGGCTCCGGCTATCATGGGACAGACCGATAATGCATATAAGTGCTATGTCGACCAGGTCATTGTTGGTATTGATCAGATTCAGACACTGAACTATCAGCGCAGCAATGCACCGGGAATGGCGGATCCGCGTCGCGCAAAGGTACGCTTTGCCACAGAGCAGATGAACCTCCACATGGATGTTTTGTTCGCGAAGAAATTCTTTAAGTCTGGAATCTGGACGAATGAATGGACCGGAGCTGCAACCGCTGATACGGCAGCCAAGAAGTTCCTGAAATTCGATAATGCGAACTTTGATCCGATTACGTTCTTTGATGAGCGTAAAAATGAAATCAAACGTGAAGGCCGCCGTAAGCCGAATAAGCTCGCACTTGGTGTTGATGCATTTACTGCACTCAAGAATCATCCGGATATCATTGAGCGCGTGAAGTATACTGGCACGACAGCTAATCCGGCTATTGTAACCGAGCAAGTTCTGGCTCAGGTCCTTGGACTTGATGCGGTAGTAGTCCTCGATTCAACGTACAATGCTGCAGCCATGGGTGAGGATGCTGATATGCGCTACATCTGTGATAGCAAGGGCGCACTGCTCTGTTACACGACGAATGCGCCGGCCATTGATACGCCGTCTGCAGGATATATCTTCACTTGGGATATGCTCGGCAACGGAAATTATATTGCGACGGACCAGTTCGAGGGCGAATCTGGTACTCATACGGAATTTGTTGAGTGCCTTATTTCGACCGATATGCATGCATGCGCTCAGGATCTTGCTGTATATTTGGCCGATTGCGCAGGCTGATATGAAAGGGAGGTCAGGAAGCATGGCGGATTTTATCGCATTGCAGTCCTGCAGGTTCGATAAGGATTATCAGCGGGGAGATACTATCCCTGCTGACGTTATCCTTGCATCACGTGAACGATCACTTATCCGGAATAGAATCATTGCGCCCGCTGGGGCCGTGGTTGAGCGAACAGCAGCCGAAACAACCGACGATGGTATGAATATACCTATCACAAATAAAAACGGCACTGTGACCATTCGTGTGACGACGGATGATGTTCAGACTGTGATGAAGATCTTGCAGGAAAACGCAGAAGCAGCAATTGAAGAAATCGCTGCGATTGAACGTGAAGATGTTCTCATCATGATCGACAAGCTGGAGACGCGAAAAACTGTTACAGCAGCGATTGTTAGTAGAGTAGAACAGATTGCACCAAATGATGTTGGCAAGGTTCAGCAGGGTGATGGTCAGGAATGAGGTGAATGTAGATGAGCGCGTCATATACCTATGAACCATCGAATATAACGAGTACCGGCAAGGACCGCATGCGGTTCGAGCTTGGAGATACTATGGTGGAATCCGGCAGCGATACCGCATACCTGAGTGATGAGGAGATTGCAGCGATGCTGTCTGTATATCCATCGTGGAAACGCGCGAAATTGGCATTGGTTGAATCCGTGGTACGCCGATTTTCGTACGAGGTTGATACGCATGTAGGGCCGCTCAGGTATTCACTTAGTCAACGGTACCCTGCATGGAAAGCCATGTACGATGAGATGAAGAAAGAGGTAGGGGCGGCATGTTCGGTTCCAAGCGATCCGATTATTTCACAGCATAAGCCGCCGTACTTCTTTGAAGGAATGCATGACAACCATGAGGCAATAGCGGCAAGGAGGCGCGGCGGGAAATGTACCTTAGACCAGGAATGCTGATCCGGTCATTTACGCATGAGCATAAATCCGGAAGTAAAAACTCCAATGGCAGAATCGTGACTTCATACGAACCAACCGGGAAAATTATCCGGGCTGTGCTGGCGCAGGCATCTCCGACAGAGATAGCTAAGTATGACCAGATGCAGCATCCTATTACGCACACGGTCGTGCAGCAAGGGGAACCTCAGGCGGCAGCCGGGGACCGTTTGGTCCATGCAAGTAGAGTGTTTTATATCCAGGGTGTTGATAATATCGCAGAGCTTGGACATTATACGCTATACCAGGCACAGGAACGGGTTGATACCAATGAGTAGCGTGCAAGACGAAATAAAATATCTTGATGTCCATATGGACGAAACTGTAAAGGGTATTAACCAGGAGGCCCAGTCTCGGGCCCGGCGGTCGGTAAATGTAATGCGCAATTCTGCATTACGGACATTGCAAGCGAAAGGATCCGGTCGAGTATATAAGGTGCCTGGAACATATGGAAGACAAGCAACAAAAAATACTAAAACGCTTATGCATGGATATGGACATAAACTGCGTGGCGGACAACTTCATCAGGCATCAGCGCCGGGAGAAGTTCCGGCCACACTCTTTGGTCATTTGCGGAAAAACTGGAACCAACAGGTACTTGGAGAATCAAATGCAGATGGTGGTGTGACGATCACAGCCAGGTTAAAAAGCGATATGCCATATTCTGATTGGCTGGATGAAGGAACCAGTAAAATAGCTCCGCGTCCATACAAGCAGAAAATAATCGATGATGCTAAACCGAAAATCGATGCAATCTATGCAAAGCCGTTCATGAAGTGAGGTGATGATTCATGGCACTTATAACGATAGGGCAATCCCCGGTATTTACGACAGGAGAGATCGTAAAGCGGGACTTGGTCCGTGCACAATACAGAACATGGACAGAGCCTCGAAATGGAATCGTGGTAACCGTCAGTGATACAGAGCTGACGGTTCTTTTTTTGCCGGGCGTACATACCGCGGCTTGTTATTTTCCCATAGCAGCTCAGGAGGTATCAGATGGTAAATGGAGTGTGCTGTATACGCATGATATGAAAACCATCGGAGAGGTGACAATGAAGAATGACAGTTGATGAATTGATATACAAGCGTCTGATGGGTCAGGAGAAAGTCACAAAGCTGCTTACCAGATATTGCAATGAGGCCGCTGTATTTTTTCAGAGTGTCCCTGATGATAATGATGAGAACTGGATCAGCGCATCATCTCAGTACCCAAGAATCGAATTCATGACAAGCATCGAATCTCATCCAGAGCGTCAGACCATCGGGCAACTGAGTATAGATGTGTTATGCACAGCAATGGGGACGCTTCCGGAAGAGATCGAACCGCTGATCAGGGATTCCATGGAAAATGTATTTTTCTCTCCAGACGACGGTGATGTATTTTCTATCGGATGGACCAAAACGGATAACTTCGAACAGCAGAGAGATAAGGATAGTCCGCTCATTTATGGCAAGACGCTGTTGTTTGACATCACAGAATTTCCATGCATGGAGACGAGTGACCCGGATCCGGTGGCGGCAATGAATCGCTATGCCAATCAATGGGATGCAAATGTGACCATCATCGGTAAATCGGAGATGCCTGAGTTTTTCACGCCTACAAGAGATAATCCAGCGGCGTATTTCCGTAAGGTTTCGAGTGATATCGACAGGCAGACGAATACGGTTGTGTGGATGAATGCTGTTCTTGCGGTGCATTTTTTTGCGCCATCACTCAATGATCGCATAGAGTGGCTGGAACAGTTCAGTCAACAGATGGCTTTTGATGGCGAGGTAATCATGCTTGACAATTCGCCTATGTTCATTCAGGGCATCAAGGGAGATGCTGCGGCAAGTGAGCAAGATGGTCAGATCAAGATTTCAGTGCAGTATGGTCTGCTGAGAAGACCAAAATATGCACATACGATGATGACGATGAAGCTCAATCAGGAAGGAGCAAAAAAGAATGGATGAAAATAACAGGGTCGTATCGGCCTCAGAATCGCCTGTGAGCGGCTCAACCGGCCCAGCTGATACAAGTATAGGCAAGACGGTAAATAAAGACGCTTACAGCACAAATGAGACGACGTATACAGCTGCGGAATTCTCGGCTGCAGCCGAGAAGCTGTTCGGTAAAAAATATACGCCGCATCTTGTTCTGGCAGCATTCATTTTTAATGGAGTGCAGCAGGCCACACGGGATGATGGAATCAAAATGGTCGATGAATTTGCAGAAAGAAAGGTGAGATAAATGTCTGGAATTTTTACGATTGGTGAAAAAAAAGTACGTCCTGGCGTATATTATCGCTACGAAAACTCAGGTGGAGTAGAAACAGTTGGTGCTACCAATGGTATTACAGCGGCACTTTTTCAGGCCGACTGGGGTCCTCTCAACAAAGAGTTTGATATGGATGTAACGATGAAAAACAACATCTCTGATTATTATGGCACAGATGCGCATGTGAAGATCCTGAAAGAAGCCTTCACTGGAGGCGCTACGACTATTCGGGCTGTGCGCATTGGCAATGATGATGGTGCTGCTATGACCATCACGCTGAAAAATAACGCAACAACGCCAGCAGACGCAGCTACAATCACAGCCAGATATCCGGGGGCGCGTTCATTTACTGTAAGTATTCGCACAAACCTCATTTCGGATGCCAGGGAGTGCATCGTTTATGATGGCACTACTATTTTTGAGCAGTTCTCGTTTGTTGCCGGTGATGAAGAGATTGCAAACCTTGTAGCTGCTGTTAATAATAGCGACAATTTCTCGGCCAAGGCTGCTACCGGAGCCACAGGATTATTGGCGGATATTACCCAGCAGCCCATGGCGGGTGGAAAAAATCCTACCGTTACGACGACCAGCTATGATAAGGGTACTGATGTGCTGGAGCGTGTGAAGTGGAACTGCCTCATCGTTGATACGGATGATGCAGCTGTTCATTCGCTGGTCCAGAGCTTTGTACAGCAGAGCTATGAAACCGGCCATCTTGGCATGGGATGCGTTGCTGGAATCAGCTCGAAAGACTTGGCTGAGCGGATGACTGTTGCCGCTGCATACAACGACGAAAAGATGGTATATGTTCTGAATGGGTGGAACGGCAGCGATGGAACGACGTACAATGGATACCTTGCGGCAGCACGTATCGGTGGCATGGTTTCCAGCTTTGAGGCTAATAGTTCCATCACGCATACCGTAATCGATGAAGCAATATCGCTTACAGAGCCGCTTACCAACGGTGAGATCATCAAGGCGGAGACAAAAGGTTGCTTGGTGCTGACCATCAATGATAGCGATCAGGTGTGGATTGATTCGGCAATCAATACGCTTGTAACGCCTGATGCAACTCAGGATGAAGGGTGGAAAAAAATCCGCCGCACAAAGTGTCGCTTCGAGCTTATGGATCGTGTCGATACAACATGTGAGAAACTCGTCGGTAAGGTCAATAATGATACCGATGGCCGCCAGACTATCATGGCCACGGCACAGAAGGTTATCAATGAGATGATCGGAGAGAAAAAAATCATGCTCGGCAGTACTGTATATGAGGATCCGGCAAACCCGGCAGCTGGAGATAGCGCATGGTTTAAACTGGCTATCGACGATATCGACAGCGCCGAAAAGATTTATATGACGTACCAGTTCCGCTTCTCGCCAGATACGACGACGACCGGAACGTCTGTAGCATAGGAAGGGGAGATAATAAATGTATAACAACAGAGGACCGGCCGATACCAGGCATGTGCTTACAGGAAAAGATGGGATGCTGTTCACAGAGAGCGGCATCCTTCTGGCTACAATGGAGACGTTCCAGTCCCAGACAAATGTAACCAATGCGAAATATCAGCCATTGGGCGATGCGCAGGAGCATGAAGCATTCCAGAGCTATAACGTACAGCTGAAAATGACGCAGTGCGTAATTGAAGATGACGAATTCATGCAAGAAATGATACATGCGATGCTCACAGGATTAATGCCGCAGACATGGGCATTCCAAGGCGTTCTCAAAGGACGCAATGGGTCTGAGCAGCGCATGATTTATCGTGACTGTGTTCCGTCCGGAGCAATTGATCTGCAAAACTTCAGCGTTGGTGACTTGGTCAAGCGAAATTGGGCACTTTTTGTCAATCGCCCACCTGAGCTGCAAAAGTTGCTCAGCTATACAGATTAAAGGAGGAAGATAAATGTCTGTGAAAGAAGATGCACGACTTAACGATGATGATCTCGATTATTCGGAAGAAATAGATGGCGCAAAAGAATCGGTCGATGATATCAAAGAATATGAGGGTGATATTCTCAATGCCCTGTCTGATTCCGTGAATTATGCAACCGATAAATCTGCAATGTATGCTATTCGTATTATTCGCAACACTACGTTTATGTTCC
>RRZU010190746.1_pt1 | contig 17331 bp, 16 predicted proteins | sample 2165561 | NCBI WGS metagenome assembly RRZU01 (sample SAMN10456909, study PRJNA506462) | wastewater metagenome | isolation source: wastewater sludge | place: USA: Moscow, Idaho | reverse complement strand
TGGATGGTGATCCTGCAGAACGGGTCGGAGGCCCGTGGCACGGGTGGTTTCCTCGGCGCATACGGTCTGGTCACTGCCGACCGGGGCCGGATGGACGTCGGTACGGTCGACACCAACAACTCCCTCATGAACACCCGGATCCCCAACGGCGACATGCCGCGTCAGTTCCTGCAGCTGTGGACCAAGGAGTACACGTCGGAGTGGAACTCCTACAACCTGTCGCGGCACTTCCCCTATACCGGTCAACTGAGTCGTAACGGCATGCAGGTGCGGGGGACCCCGATCAACAGTGTCGTCGGCATCGACGCCCACGTCGTCGCGGCGCTCCTGGCAGGAACCGGTCCCATCACTGCCGCGAAGGAGACGGTCAGTGCCGAGACAGCCGAAAGGTTCTTCAATGCTGATGTCTACGCGAAGTATCCGGACACCGCGCAGAAGGATGATGTGGTCGTGGCGTTGATGAATGCGCTGCTCGATCGGGTGACCACCGGCGAGTTCGATGCCGGGGCCGCGTTCAGCCGACTGGTGCCCCTGATGTCCCAGAACCGCATCTCGGTGTGGGCGCAGGACGAGGCGATCCAAAGCCGACTGGAGGAGTTCGCGGTCGGGGCTGCCGTGCCCACCGAGCCGGGCCCGTGGGTCGCCACCGCACTCAACAACAGCGCCGGCAACAAACTCGACGCCTTCGTGGCCAGCGACGTCGCGTATCGGGCGAACACCTGCGGGACCGGGTCGTCGACAGTCACTGTGACCCTGACGAACAACGCCCCCACCCCCGCGCAGAACGAGGCTTTCTCCAACGGGTACTACCCCGCCAGCGAGAACGGCGACACCCGGATGTGGACGGCCGTCTACGGGCCGGTGGGCGCGCAGTTCCAGGCCGCAACCATCGATGGCGAGCGGCAGTACGTCAACCAGGGCGAGGAGCGAGGGCACCCGGTGTGGCGCTGGAACGTGGACATCCCGCGTGGCGCCAGCGCCGAACTGACCGTGCGGTTCCGGGAGCCGGTGTCCGCCCAGGCGCCCCTCGTGTCACCCCAGGCGATGGCGGTGCCACAGACTGTCAGCGCGGTGAGCGAGTCGTGTGGGTGAGCGGGCGCGTCTTGGCGCAATTGGCCAAAGCGGCGCTCGCACGTGACTATGCTCGGGCCCATGACTCACGTGCACGTGACCAAGGTGTCGATGGTTCTGCTGACCGGCGTAGTGGCGGCGGGGCTGGTGTCCGCGCCGATGGCCCAGGCCTACCCACCCGGCAACAAGCCCGAGGTGTTCGTCAAGAAGTTCCGCGTCAAGCCGGGCAAACCCGTGCGCGGCGAGGCCGTCAACATCAAGCCCGGCTGCGTCGTGACTTTCACCATCCGCGGCAACGGCGTCAAGAAGAAGACCAAGGGCAAGGCCAACAAGAAGGGCATCGCGCGAGCGGATTTCCGTCGCGGTCCCAAGGCCAAGGGCCGCTACAAGCTGATTGCCCGCTCCGCCGGTGGGACCGGGTGCCGGAGATTCGTCACCACCACCAGTTTCCGCGTCGTGAAGAAGACCGGCGGTCTGGGCGGCTGACCCGACCTGTTCGTTTTCCGCGACGGCCCGTTGAGACCCAGTCTCAGCGGGCCGTCGTGATTTCCGGATCCTGCTCTGCGTCCGACACCGGTTGCGTGTAGCCGATAGACCGCAGTCGGGAGCCGATCCGACCGAAGAGGTTCTCCACCGGCTCGCCGCGGCTCTCCCGCCGGCGTCGGCGGATCCAGCGCCAACGGACCAAGGCGAACCAGATCCCGGTCACCACCACATCGAAGATGATCAAGGCGGTCACGTAGGTGTCGAACTGGGGCAGGTAGGTGCCGAGGAACCCGTCGATCACGGTGATGATCTGGTCGGACCCGGTGAATCCGCCGCCCACCAGGATGAACCCCAGGATGATGATCGGGATCGTCTTGGCCAGTTCGTGGGCCATCTCTTCCTTCATGTGCGCCAACAAGCGAGTGCCACCCACCACGGCTGTGGCCGTCACGATGATCTCCGGTGCTGTGCGCGCCTGTGCGGCCGTGGCCAGGAGCAGCATGATGACCGTCATCCAGAACATGACCATGAATGGTGTGGTGATGAGGTAGCGCGCAACGCCGCTCCAGGTGGCGTTGGGGGCTCGGTCGTCCGATCGGTTGACGGGAAGACGGGGGACCTGCATCGTCCGGTACACCAGCCACAGCAGCCACATGAGCAGGGCCATGCCGAACGACAGCGCGATGACGTCGGCCCACGCAGCATCCTGGCTCACGAAGTCCCAGTCCAGGGTGGCACCGTCGAAGGGGCCGGGTTGCTCCATGTGGCACAGTCTGCCGCTCGCCGACCCGGCGGCCGGTCAGTTTCGATAGCGTGGCGGCATGCTCGACGTCACCTATCCGCCGATCATCATGAGCGGCTACGGCTTCTTCCGCCTGCTCAACCTCAAGTTCGATCTCGTCGGTGGTGAGCACCTGCCCCGCACCGGTGGTGCGGTGCTTGCGAGCAATCACGTGTCCTACTTCGACTTCATCTTCTGCGGCTACGCGGCCCGCCCCTCGCACCGGTTGGTGCGGTTCATGGCCAAGAAGTCGACCTTCGACAACCGCATCTCGGGCCCGATCATGAAGTCGATGCACCACATCCCGGTCGACCGGGCCGCCGGGGCGCATGCGTTCGATGCCGCGGTGGACTCGTTGCGCGAGGGCGAGGTGGTGGGAGTGTTCCCCGAGGCCACCATCAGTCAGTCGTTCGAGTTGAAGGACTTCAAGACCGGGGCGGTGCGGATGGCTGCTGAGGCCGGGGTCCCCGTCGTCCCCATGATCACCTTCGGCGGCCAACGCTTGTGGACCAAGGGCCACAAGCGAGATCTGGAACGCGGCTCGCTGGTATCGCTGAGCGTCGGGGCGCCGCTGACATTCGGGCCAGACGACGATCCGACTGTCGCGACGGCCACACTCAAGGCGGCCATGCAGGACCTGTACGACGACGTGATCGAGCGCTATCCCACCCCGCCGCCGGGGACCTGGTGGTGGCCCGCCCGTTTTGGCGGTGGTGCCCCCACGCTCGCCGAGATGAGGGCAGTGGAAGAGGCCGAACGCGACGCCCGTGAGTCTGGTGACTGACCCGATGGCGGTCACTGACCTGGTGGCCAGCGCTTCCGCCGTGTTGGGTGTTCCCGCCCGCGTGGCCGGTTCGGTGATCTGGTCGCCGGGCCGGGTGAACCTGATCGGCGACCACATCGACTACAGCGGGGGGTTGGTACTCCCCATGGCGCTGGACCGGGGGACGCACGCGGTGGTGTTCCCCCGCGACGACGAACTTCTGCGCGGCTACAGCGCGAACTTCGCTGCCGATGGCGTCATGCAGGCATCCCTGGCCGACACCGGGTTCGACGCCTCCCGGGGTTGGTTCTCGTACGTGCTCGCCGTCATCGACACCGCCATCGCGGCCGGACATCGTCCGGCACATGGCTGGGACATCTACCTGACCGGCGACATCCCTGCGGGGGGCGGCCTGTCCAGTTCTGCCAGCGTGGAACTGGCAGTGGCTACCGCGATGGAGCACATGTTCGACTTCGGTCTGGATCCGACGCAGTGGGCGGTGCTGTGCCAGCGGGCCGAGAACGAGTACATCGGTGTCGCTTCGGGGATCATGGACCAGCTGGCGATCGCCCGCGGTCGGGCAGGCGATGCGCTCCTGATGGATTGTGCCTCGCTGGAGTGCGAGTACGTCCCGATGCCCGCCGACTGCACCGTGGTCATCGCCAACACCAGGCACAAGCGCCAGTTGGTGGGCTCGGCCTACAACGATCGTCGTGCGGCGGTGGTCCGGGCAGCGGCGATCGTGGCCGCGGAGGTCGATGACGCACCGCAGGATCTTGTCGGTCTGCGACTCGACCAGCTCGAACTCGTCCGCGGGAGCCTGGAGGCAGCCGGGGTGTGGCGCGAGGCCCGCCACACGGTCACCGAGCAGGCGCGGGTGGTCGGAGCTGCCGCGGCACTCGCGGCGGGCGACCTCGCGACTGTGGGCCGGCTGATGCGGGAATCGCATGAGTCGCTGCGCGACGACTTCGCTGTGACCGGTCCGCAACTCGATGCGCTCGTCGACGTGGCGTGGGCGACCCCTGGCGTGATCGGGGCCCGCATGACCGGGGCCGGCTTCGGGGGGTGCACCGTCAACCTGGTGCGTCCTGATTCGGTGGCCGCTGCCGCCGCGGCGATCTCGGCAGGGTACGCCGCCATCACCGGGATCACCCCGGAAGTGTTCCCGGTGGCCGCCGGCGACGGGGCGAGGGTGCTGGCCTAGTCGCCGAGCATCCCACCCCAGGGGCTCCAGCCGACATCGGCGACGATGCGGGCAGCGGCGCGGGCATTCCAGCGCGGTCGCAGGGCATCGGTTCCCGGGTTGCCGCCGGCGTACTGAAGCGTCCCGCCGTCGTTGAGCTGGAACAGGCCCCAGTCGTTGGTGCCGTTGGAGTTGGTGTCGTTGACCACGTTGGGGAGCAGGCGGCTCTCCCGCCACGAGATGCGCACGGCGCTGCGCCACGCCGCCGCGCCGAACCGGGTGCGGAAGGCGCGCTGGATGTGGAGCGCGGACACCACCTGAACCGGCGACAAGTACGCCTGGTCCATGTCATCGCCCAGGATTCGCTGGGTCCGCGCCGCCAGGGCGGGCAGCTTCGCCTGGACCGACGCGGCCAGTTGTTCGGGGACCGCCTTGGGCGGCATGGGGTAGGTGCGCAGCGTCTGGGCGGCGGGCTGCGTCGGGGCGGCGGACGCGGGCACCAGTGCCCCACCCAGCATCATCACCGAAAGTGACGAAGCGATAACGATACGGATTGGCCGGGACACGCCGACAAGTGTTGCGTGATTCCGACTCATATGTCTGCTTAAATGCAAAATTTGCTCCCACCCGCGGACAGGACTGTCTTTCCCTGTCTCGTCCCCCGGGGTTGGGAACTTTACTCAGATCGCCCGGACCTGGCCAATTCAGCCGTGTCGGTGTCCACCCGGGCACCATGACGCACCCCGGCGGCCGTCATGGCCGCGACCTCGGCGGCAGGGCCCGCGACCACCAGCCACTCCTCATTGCGGAGCCGGCCCACGGTCCCGACCTTGCCCCCATCCGGCCCGTGGATGCCGATCCGCGCCCCCACATAGCGTGCCGAGTCGAAAGTCAGCAGGGCCGCGCGGTCGTGGCCGGCGGCGTGGAGCATGCCCAGCAGTTCATCGCTGCCCACCCAGGACTCGTTGTTGTACGACAGCACCACGGTGCGGGCCGGTACTGCTGCCAACAGGTCGGCCAGGGCCGGTGCGAAGGATGCGCGCGCGTTGAAAGGGCTGCGGTCGCTGCGGTCACGCAGATCGACGCGTTTGCACGCGATGCCGTAGTGCTCGGGGTCGTCCCATCTGACCAGTGTGTTCCAGATGTGGTAGTTCGACTCGTACCGGTGCTGGTTGTAGGGCGGGTCCAGATACGCCAGATCCACCGGCTTCATCCCTCGAGCCACGGTCAGCGCGTCGCCCTTGATGGCTGATCCGCTGCCCGCGACCAGGTGAGGTGGCGCGAGCGTCAGCGGGCGGTAGGAGCGTTGCGCCCACTGCTTGAGGTAGGCCATCTGCACTCCGGTGGTGGAGTCCACTCGGTCGGCAGCCAGCAGCAGGGCGGTCAACAGGATCGGATACCACCGGGTCCCGCGATACTTTTCGACGCCGTCCCGGATGGCGTCGATGCGGCGGCCATTGGACTCCTGGAAGAAGCGCGAGCGACGGCAGAACGTCTCGGTCACGTACCCATCGCGGTCCGGGAGTCGGTCCAGGTCGGCCAGGATCCCCGCAAGTTCGTCCGCGTCGACGTCGTCGGCGTCCGTGGCCACGTAGCACTGGGCCAACACCGCCGAGTAGTCCGCGACATCCACCGCTGTCACATGCAGTCCGCGCGACTTGAGCGCCTGGGCGACGCGAGTGGTACCGGTGAACAGGTCGACCGCCGTCCTCGCCCCGGTCGCCTCGGCGAGGTCGGCGAGGGTCCCTGCCAATCGTCGTTTCGACCCGAGGTACTTGATCACGCCGTCACCTGTCACCCATGCGGGCCAGTGTGGCCTCGGGTCATTCAACACCCGCGCCCGGCGCGCCGACATCATCAGGTGTGCTGACTTCTCCCGTGTTGCGCGCTTTCGTCATCGCGTTGGTGGCGTGTCTGGGCCTGACGACGGCCCCCGCCCAGGCCTCGGGCGCGCGCGTCAGCGGAACCGTCTCGATCAACTCGAAAGGAACCGCTGCCGTGCGGGTGGCGGCGTTCGCCACCGATCAGGACACCCGCGCAGAAGCTCCGATCAGCGAGACCGTCTCGAGGAAGGGTGGTTCCTTCACGCTGCGACTCGCGCCCGGCGACTACCGCCTCATGGTCGATCCCGGCGACCGTGGCTATCGTCCGGCTTGGTGGCGCGGTGCCGCGGGGGTGGCAGTCGCCACCGTTTCGGTGATGGCCGGTCAAGTGGTCACCGGCATCTCGCTGCGGGTCACAGGGACGGCGAAGTTCCCGACCGCGGTGGCGCAGGTAGCCGTACCGGTTCCGCCCGCCGGCCTGACGGGGCTGCCGGTCGATGACCTCGCCGGCTACCAAGGGCAGACACGCTGCCGCAAGAACCCGCGCTCTGGGACGCGGGCGCTCCGCAGTCTGATTCTGGCGACGTACCCGGCGGGGATCCCGGCCTACACGAACCGCCCCTGCGGCGGCGACACCAGCGAGCATTACGACGGGCGTGCCATCGACTGGATGGTCAACTCCCGGATCGCGGCGCAGGCCCAACTGGGAGATAGTTTCGCGGCGTGGGTCACGGCAGCGCGGGGCTCCGAACCCGGGGTGGTCGCGCGCCGCCTGGGGATCATGTACATCATCTGGCGAGGTCGGATCTGGAAGCAGTACCAGGCGCAAGAGGGGTGGCAGGCCTACTCCGACTGTTCGCGTCGCAGCCGCAGCACCGTGGCGTCGGACAATGAGTGCCACCGCAACCACATTCACCTTTCCTTGACCCACGACGGCGCCCGGATGCGCACGAGCTGGTGGCGGGCGGCAGCACTACAGTGACCACATGGACGATGAGGAACTCGCGAAGTTGATGCGCGAGATCGATCAGTTCGGTGGGGGCGGGAATGCGCCGGTGCCATCATCGACTCCCGATCCGGTTGCGCCGGCCCCCGGCAAGGACGTTGCCGAGACCGGCGGGGGTGGCAAGGGTCGCTGGGTGGCGATCGCCGCGGCGACCAGCGGCGTGGGCGGATTCATCGTCGGTTCGGTGCTGTGGTTCATCCCCTGGGTGGACCCCGCGTCCACGGGCTTGGGGGCTGCTCTGGGCGGCGCCATCGCCGCTGTGGTGGGGAAGCCGCCTCGATGGCTGCAGTGACCCCCGGCAGCCCCCTCCCCCGTGGGGGGCTGCAAGATCTTTGTTACCCGTTCGTTACCAACTCCAAACCTGGCCAGGAACCCGCGGGTTCACCGCGCGTGCCGCAACAGGTGTCGTCACTATCGGACAGTGACCGGCGACGTGCCTGACGAGCGACGTAACACTGCCGAAACTGGCGCGCAACCCGCCTCAGGTACCACTGGTCCTATGCCCGCCGAGACCGTTGCGTCGACCACCGCTGCGGTGCCGAAGGTGGTGCGGCCCTTCGACGAGATGTACGACGAGGACGGCCGCGCGCGGCCCACGCACGCCCCCCTGCTCAATGTCCTGGACCGGCTGGGACCGGAGGGCCTGCTGGAGCGGGGTCGGCTTCGGGACGCCTACCTGGTGCAGCAGGGAATCACGTTCACGTTGTCGGGCAGGGAGCGGCCTCTTCCCCTGGACCTGGTTCCCCGCATCCTCACCCCAGACGAATGGACCCAGGTCGAGTCGGGGGTCAAACAGCGCATCCGCGCCCTCGAGGCGTTCCTGGCGGACCTGTACGGCGGCCAGGAGGTGCTCGCGGACGGCATCGTGCCCCGCCGGCTCATCATGTCCAGCACGCACTTCCACCGCGCGGCCGCGGGCGTGGAACCGCCCAACGGTGTGCGCATCCATGTGGCCGGCATCGACCTGATCCGTGACGAGGTGGGTCAGTTCCGGGTACTCGAGGACAACCTGCGCAACCCCTCGGGCGTCAGTTATGTGCTGGAGAACCGGCGCGCCCTGGCTCACGTCCTTCCCGAGGTCTTCGGCGGCCAGCGGGTACGCCCCGTCGAGGAGTACCCCGAACAGCTGCTCAACGCCTTGCAGGCTGCTGCCCCCAGAGGGGTGGACGAGCCCGAGGTCGTGGTCCTGACCCCCGGAGTCCACAACTCGGCCCACTATGAACACGCGTTCCTGGCGCGGCGTATGGGTGTGGAACTGGTGGAGGGTCGCGACCTGTACTGCCGCGACGGCTTCCTGTGGATGCGCACGACGTCGGGTCCGCACCGCGTCCACGTCGTCTACCGGCGCATCGACGACGAGTTCCTGGACCCGCTGCATTTCAAGTTCGATTCGGTCCTGGGTGTTCCCGGGATCATGAACGCCGCCCGCTCCGGCCACGTGACCATCGCCAATGCGGTGGGCAACGGAGTGGCTGACGACAAGGCGGTCTATCCCTACGTGCCGGATCTCATCGAGTACTACCTCGACGAGTCCCCGATCCTGCCGAACGTGGACACCTACGATCTGCAGGACCCCGATCAGCGCGGCTACGTGCTGGAGCGGATGGAGAAGATGGTCGTCAAGCCATCCGACGCCTCCGGTGGCTACGGCCTTCTGATCGGCAGCAAGGCGTCGCCAGAGGAGCTCGAGGCCACGCGCAAGAAGGTCCTCAAGGACCCCCGCGGGTGGATCGCGCAGCCGGTCGTCACGTTCTCCACCGCGCCGACCGCCGTGGACGACGGGCATCTGGGGCCCCGCCACGTTGACCTGCGTCCGTTCGCAGTCAACGACGGCGAAGACATCTTCGTGCTGCCCGGCGGTCTGACGCGGGTCGCCCTGCCCGAGGGCTCGCTGGTGGTGAACTCCAGTCAGGGTGGCGGGTCCAAGGACACCTGGGTCCTCGAGGACGATGACGGAACCGGTGATCGTCCGGCGGCGCGCCCGGCGCGCCCGGCGCGCCGGGTCCGGCGGACCCCGAACACCGGGATCGCCAGGTCCCATGCCCCGCGGCCCCACGACGACCGCCAGCGCCAGCAGGAGGGTCAGCAGCAGCAGACCGGCGAGGTGGGCCTGTGCTGAGCCGCATCGCAGAGTCGTTCTTCTGGATCGGGCGCTATATCGAACGCGCCGAGGCCACCTCGCGGCTGTTGGCCGAGCACCACCAGCTGCTGATCGAGGACCGCACGGTCCCCGAGGACGTGGCCTGCGCGATCCTGCTGGATTCGTTGTCGTTGCCCAGCGTGCCCGTCGTCGACGCCCCCGGACTGGTCGGGGCCGTGATCGGTTCGGCAGCCGACTCCTCCACCATCGTGGGTTCCATCGCCGCGGCGCGTGAGAACGCGCGCAGTATCCGCGACCAACTGTCCGGCGAGGTGTTCGAGGCGCTCAATGCCACGCACATCGCCCTGAGTCGCGGGATGGTGTTCGCGGCGAGCCCGGGAGTCGCCCTGCAACGCGTCATGGAGCGGCTGTTGGTGGTCAACGGGGTCATCGAATGGACCATGTCGCGTGACGAGGGCTACCTGTTCATGGGCCTGGGTCGGGCGCTGGAGCGCATCGACATGACCTCACGCCTGCTGGGCGTGAGGCACGACCAGTTGTGGCCGGAGTCCGGACCTGTGGCGACCCTGCGTGCGTCTGGTGCCTTGAGCGCGTTTCTTCGGACCCGGCATCCGATCGATGGTGACTCCGTGCGCCGCTACCTCGTGCTCGATGACACCTTCCCGCGCTCGCTACGTGCGTGTGCGGAGCAGGCTGAGCACGCCGTGCGCGGTCTGGAGCGGCTGGGCGCCAGCGATGGTGGGGATCTGCTGCGTGAGGTGGGCATGCTGCGCTCGCAACTGGAGTACGCGGTGGAACCGTCGCCCTCGGAGGTGGACGTCCTGGCCGGCCGTTCCCAGCTCGCGGCGTTGCGCGCGAGTGACTGCGCCACCCGGGGGTTCTTCCACCAAGCAGGCACGATCGTGTGGAGTCACTGATGGCTGGGCGACGACTCAAGATCACGCACCGTTCCGGGTACCGGTATGTCACCGACGTGCACGCCTCGTTCAACGAAGTACGCATGACACCGGCCGAGGTCGGCGGTCAACTGCTGCTCAACCACGAACTGCAGATCGAGCCGCGCGGCGTCGTGTACGCCTACGAGGACTACTGGGGGGCGATGGTCGAGGCGTTCGACATCCATGAGCCACACCGGGTGCTCGAGATCGTGGCGATGTCCACGGTGGAGACCCCCGGCGGACACCCGGCGGCTCCGGGGATCTCGTGGGAGGAGATGGGCGCTTCGGCGGTCAAGGACAGGTTCTGTGAGTTCCTGGTCCCCAGCGGGTTCGTCGACAACGCGTGGCTGGATCCGTCCAGGGTGGAACTGCTGGAGCGGTTGCGCGCCCTGCCCACGCCGAAGGACGCGATGGATGCCGTGGTCGCCGAGGTCTACGCCCACATCCGCTACACCCCAGGTGTGACGTCGGTGTCCACCACGGCAGCTGAGGCGTGGGCCAGTGGCGAGGGGGTGTGTCAGGACTTCTCACACGCGTCGCTGTCGCTGCTGCGATCGATCGGTATCCCCGCGCGCTACGTCAGTGGCTACCTTCACACCGAGGAAGAGACCATCGGCGAGACCGTGCTGGGCGAGAGCCACGCATGGATCGAGGCCTGGTGTGGCGGCTGGGAGGCCTTCGATCCCACGAACGACCGTCGCGTGGCGTCGGCACACGTCAAGGTGGCCTCGGGGCGGGATTACCGCGACGTGCCGCCGCTGAAGGGTCTGTATGCGGGCGGCGGGTCCGAGGACCTGGGTGTGGTCGTCGAGATCACCCAACTCGAACCGGGCGAGAAGCGCAGCTACCGCTGGTGATCAGGTGATCCCCAGGTAGTCGGCCATGCGCTCGAGCTCGGCGTCGAAGAACGGGTTGACCTCGGTGCGTTCGAATGCCACAACCTTGTGCACATGGCCGAACAGCTCGAACGACACGGCGCCGAACATCAGGGTCCAGACCATCAGGCCGCGGATCATCAGCTCAGGCTCCATCGTGGCGCCCTGCTCCGCCAGGACCGCCAGGATCGGGGCCACTGCCCCGCGCTCAGCCAGGGTCGCTCGTGGTAGCCCCTCGTCAGCGCCGGCCGCCTCGGCCTCCACGAGCAACCGCAGCAACAGTTCGGTGACGCGACTGGCCGGCCCGATCGTGTCCTGGGGTGCGGCGTAACCGGGGACCGGTGTTCCGTAGATGAGTGCGTATTCGTGCTCGTGGGCCAACGCCCACGACCGCACTGAGCAGCCGATGACGCGAAAACGCTCCCGCCGGTCCGAACGGGGCACCCGGGCTTCGCGTTCCTGCACATGGTCCGCCAACGAGTTGTAGGCGTCGATGATCAGCTGCGTCAACAGCGCATCGCGGCTCGGGAAGTACCGGTAGATCGCGGACGAGGCCATGCCGAGTTCACGGGCGATGGCGCGCAGAGACAGATCCGCCGCGCTCTTATCGGCCAGCTGCTGACGGGCGCTGGCCAGGATGGCCGCCGTCAGGTCAGCTCGGTTGCGCTGTCTGATCCCGGTCGCGGTGCTCACAGCGCCACGATAGCGCCAAAGCGGAGCGCTGCACAAAAGGAGAGCACCGCTCTTGACAGCAGGGATCCAGGGGGTCATAGTGGTTGCGAGAGCGGTGCTCACAAAGGGCGCCCCCCCCGAACTCAGGAGAGTCACCATGGCAGACCAGATCGTCTTCGGAGCAGGGCCGGTCGGGCGCGCGATCGCCGCCGGACTCGTGTCACAGGGAGTCGCCGTACGGTTGGCCTCCCGATCAGGCACCGGTCCCGCGCTGGCGGGGGTGCGGCGGATGGCGGTCGACGCTGCGGACGCCGACGCCGTGGCCCGGGCCGCGGCCGGCTGCGACGTCATCTACAACGCGCTCAATCCCGACTACACCCGCTGGGTGACCGACTGGCCCCCGATGGCCACGGCGCTGCTGTCGGCCGCCGAGACCACCGGTGCGGTGCTGGTCACTGTGTCCAACCTCTATGCCTACGGCCCCGTGTCCGGGGCTCTGACCGAGGATCTGCCGTTGGCGGCGCCCGGGAAGAAGGGCCAGGTCCGGGCACAGATGTTCCAGCAGGCGCTCGCCGCGCATGAAGCCGGGCGCGCCAAGGTCGTCGAGGTCCGGGCCAGCGACTACATCGGTCCTGGGGCGGAGAGCCACATGGGCGACCGCGTGGTGCCGCGGATCCTGGCGGGCAAGTCCGTGAAGGTCGTGGGGGCCACCGATCAGCCGCATTCGTGGACGTACACCGACGACGTCGCGACGCTGGCGATCGCCGCCGGCCAGGACCCCAGCTCGTGGGGGCGGGCCTGGCATGTGCCGTCCAACCCCGCTCGCACGCAGGCCGAAGTGGTGGCCGATCTGGCTGCCGTGGCCGGGGTCCCGGCTCCCGCAGTGAGCGCCTACCCCGCGTGGCTGATGTCGGCCATGGGGATGGTCAACCCGATGATCCGCGAACTCAAGGAGACGAACTATCAGTTCGAGTCGCCGTTCGTGCTGGACTCGTCAGCGGCCGAAGGCCACTTCGGCATCAAGCCGACACCGTGGGACCAGGTGCTCGCCGCCACTGTGGCGTCGTTCCGCCGAGCGGCCGCGGCCTGAGTTCCAGTGCGGGTCTACCTCACTGGACGGGGACGAACTGCTGGTAGCCGGTTGCCGGCACGGAGTCGATGGGGACGATCTGCTTGCCCAGGGGATTGATGCTCAGCCGGGCCAGTTTGAAGTTCGCGATGCCGAAGGGGATCCCGATGATCGTCAGGCACAGGGCCACGCCGGTCACGAACTGGCCGATCGCCAACCACAGCCCGGCGAAGATGAACCAGATGATGTTGCCGACGGTGCTGGCCACTCCCGCGCTGGGATCGGGGCGCACGGTGCGCCCGAACGGCCACAGGGCGTATCCGGCGAGGCGGAACGACGCGATCCCGAACGGGATGGTGATGACCAGGAAGAACAGGATGAACATCACGATGCCCGCCAAGGCATACCCGATGGCGCTCCACAGCCCGGAGACGATGAGCCAGAGGATGTTGAGGATGGTGCGGATGATGGTCACGCGTTCAGTGTGAAGGCCCGATCCCCGGCACGCACACCGCGATGGGTCACAAGGTGGTCACGCCACTACGCTGGGGGCGTGACCCCAGAAGCCGTTGCCCAGGCCGTTGCCGCCGCCGTGTCCGCCGCCGCAGAGGCCAACGGATTCGCCCTTGCCGAAGTGCCCGACGTACGGGTCGAGCGCCCGCGCCAGCGTGAGCACGGCGACTACGCGACGAACGTGGCCATGACGTTGACCAAGAAGGTGGGCGTGCCGCCCCGCGACCTTGCGAGCGCCATCGCCGACCAGTTGCGCACCACACCGGGCATCGCGTCGGTGGACGTCGCAGGGCCGGGCTTCATCAACATCTCGGTCGAGGCCGCCAGTCAGGCGCAGTTGGCACGCACCATCGTGGAGGCCGGTAAGGACTACGGCAAAGGCGACTCCCTGGCGGAGCGCAAGGTCAACGTCGAGTTCATCTCAGCCAACCCGACTGGTCCGCTGCACCTGGGACACACTCGCTGGGCGGCCGTCGGTGACGCGATCGCGCGCGTCTTCGAGGCGGCGGGGGCGCAGGCCTCGCGGGAGTTCTACGTCAACGACCGCGGGGTGCAGATGGACAAGTTCGGCGAATCCATCGCGAACGCGGCGGCCGGTTCCCCTCCACCCGAGGACGGGTATCACGGCGGCTACATCACCGATCTCGCCGTGCGGATCCTGCGGGAGCATCCGGACTACGCCGAACTCGTGGGCACCGATCGCATGGTCGCCTTTCGCGAGGCGGGCTACGCCATCCAGTTGCAGCAGCAGAAGGACGTGCTGGACCTTTTCCGCACCCACTTCGACGTCTGGGCGTCGGAACGGGCGCTGCACGAGTCCGGAGCCGTCGAGCGGGGCTTGGCGAGGTTGCGCGAGCAAGGCCACGTCTACGAGGCGGACGGCGCCGTGTGGTTGCGAACCACGACTTTCGGCGACGACAAGGACCGGGTCCTGGTCAAGGCGGATGGCGAATACACCTACTTCACCAGCGACACCGCCTACTACATCGACAAGCGGGAGCGCGGATTCGACATCTGCCTGTACCTGCTCGGTGCCGACCACCATGGGTACGTCGGGCGGCTCAAAGCCGTTGCCGCGTGCGCCGGCGACGACCCGGACGTCAACATCGAGGTCCCCATCGGTCAGATGGTCAAGATGATGAAGGGCGGCCAGGAGGTTCGGCTGTCCAAGCGGGCAGGGAACATGATCACGCTCGAGGACCTGGTGGACGAAGTGGGCGTGGATGCCGCCCGCTACTCGCTGATCCGCTACCCGGTGGACTCGCCGTTGGTCCTCGACCTCGACCTGCTGGTCAAACGGTCCAACGACAACCCCGTGTACTACGTGCAATACGCGCACGCTCGGATCTCTTCGGTGCTGCGCAATGCCGCCGAACTGGGCATCGCCTGGCGCAGTACCCCGTTCCAGCCCGAACTGCTCGACCACGAGCAGGAGTCTCGGCTGCTCGGCGCACTCGCGGAGTACCCGCGGGTGCTCGCATCGGCGGCAGAACTGCGGGAACCGCACCGGGTAGCGCGCTACCTGGAGGACCTGGCGACGGCGTACCACAGGTTCTACGACTCCTGCCGGGTGCTGCCTCGCGGCGACGACGAGGTGGAGCCGGTCGGGATCGCCCGCCTGTGGCTGTGCGCGGCGACGCGTCAGGTGATCGCCAACGGACTGGATCTGCTGGGCGTCAGCGCGCCCGACCGGATGTAGCCCATATCCTGAGCACCATGCCTGCTCACCCCGCCGGACCTCGCCACGGCGACGTCATCGATGTCCACGGCGCTCCGTCGCGCCCGCTGAATACCGCGCAACTGTTCGACCTCGACCCCGATGTCTGGCCCGCGACTGCCACTCGGGGGCAGGACGGCATCATGGCCATCGGCGGCATGGCGGTCACCGATGTCGTGCGCGAGTCCGGGACCCCAGTGATGATGCTGGATGAGAGCCACGTGCGTGCCGCCGCCCGCAGTTACACCGACGCTTACGCAGCCACGGGGGCCGACACCGCCGTGTACTACGCCGGCAAGGCGTTCTTGGCCACCACGGTGGCCAAGTGGCTGCAGGCGGAAGGTGTGCGCATCGACGTCTGTACCCGCGGCGAACTGGAGATCGCGGTGCGGGCGGGGATCCCGGGCGCCGACATCCTGTTCCACGGCAACAACAAGAGCGAGTCCGAGATCGCGCGCGCCCTCGAACTGGGGGTCGGGCGGTTCGTGCTGGATTCGTTCCAGGAGATCGCGCGGGTGGCTGCGTTGGCGGCCGACGCGGGAGTCACTGCCCAGTGCCTCATCCGGGTCACGGTCGGGGTCGAGGCGCACACCCACGAGTTCATCGCGACGGCCCATGAGGACCAGAAGTTCGGACTCGCACTCAGCGACGGAAGCGCCCGCGAGGCCGTCCACCGGGTGAGCACTTTGCCCAGCCTGGAACTGCTGGGGCTGCACTCCCACATCGGCTCACAGATCTTCGACCCCGCGGGGTTCGAGGTCGCCGCGCGACGGCTGGTGGGGTTCGCCGGTGAACTCGCGGTCGACGGCATCGAGGTGACTGAACTCAACTTGGGCGGTGGGATGGGAATCGCCTATACGTCCGCCGACGACCCATTGGACTTGTTCCGCATGGCCGACGCCATCGTCGAGATCGTGCGCAAGGAATGCGAGGCCGCGGACATCCCCGTGCCTCGCATCGCCGTCGAACCGGGTCGCGCGATCATCGGTCCCGCGGGGGTGACGCTGTACACCGTGGGCACCATCAAGCCCGTCGAGCTGGACAACGGAATCGTCCGGACCTTCGTCTCGATCGACGGTGGTATGAGCGACAACATCCGAACCGCGTTGTACGACGCCGAGTACACGGTGACGGTGGCCAACCGCGTCAGCGACGCCGAGGCCATGTTGTGCCGTGTGGTCGGCAAACACTGCGAGAGCGGGGACATCGTGGTGCGCGACTGCTGGTTGCCCGCCGACCTGGCTCCGGGGGACCTGCTCGCCGTGGCTGCCACGGGGGCCTACTGCCGCTCGATGGCGTCGAACTACAACCAATTGCCGCGGCCTGGGGTGATGGCCGTCGCCGACGGACGCCTCAGCACAGTCCTGCGCGCCGAGACGCTGGACGACCTGCTGGCACTGGACCCCGGCGCCTGAGGCATTGCGGCGAACGTGTGGATGCCCGTGCGAAGTGCGGCTGTGGGGTGAAGACTGGCGAACGATCACCAGGAGGCCCCCATGACCGGCTCAGTGCCAACCCCGACGCCCTCGGACAAATTCACCTTCGGCTTGTGGACCGTCGGCTGGCAGGCGCGCGACCCCTTCGGTGACGCGACGCGCCCGGCGATGGACCCGGTCCACGCTTTGACGAAGTTGCACGAGCTCGGCGCCTACGGCGTCAACTTCCACGACGACGACCTCGTGCCGTTCGGCAGTGACGACGCTGAGCGCGACCGCATCATCCAGCGGTTCAAGCAGGCCCTGTCCGAGACCGGCATGCAGGTGCCGATGTTGACGACGAACCTGTTCACCCACCCGGTGTTCAAGGACGGCGGGTTCACCGCGAACTCGCGTGAGGTGCGGCGTTATGCGCTGCGCAAGGTGATGCGCAACATCGATCTGGCCGCCGATCTGGGGGCCACGACTTACGTCTTCTGGGGTGGGCGCGAGGGGTCGGAGAGCAACGCGGCCAAGGACTTCCGGGTGGCGCTGGACCGGTACCGCGAGGGGATCGACACGTTGGCGCAGTATGTGACCGACCAGGGGTACGACATCCGGTTCGCCCTGGAGCCCAAGCCGAACGAGCCGCGGGGCGACATCCTGCTGCCGACCGTGGGTCATGCGCTGGCGTTCATCAACACGCTGGACCATGCCGACATGGTCGGGGTGAACCCCGAGGTGGGGCACGAGCAGATGGCCAACTTGAACTTCGTCCACGGGATCGCGCAGGCCTTGTGGCACGACAAGTTGTTCCACATCGACCTGAACGGCCAGAGCGGCGCCAAATACGACCAGGACTTCATCTTCGGCCACGGCGACCTGATCAATGCCTTCTTCCTCGTCGATCTGCTCGAG
>RRZU012088021.1_pt1 | contig 17333 bp, 14 predicted proteins | sample 2165561 | NCBI WGS metagenome assembly RRZU01 (sample SAMN10456909, study PRJNA506462) | wastewater metagenome | isolation source: wastewater sludge | place: USA: Moscow, Idaho | reverse complement strand
TGCGCGGGTGGCGGAATAGGCAGACGCGCTAGCTTGAGGTGCTAGTCCACGTATAGTGGGTGGGGGTTCAAGTCCCCCTCCGCGCACAGAAGGAAAAGCTCCTGACCTGGGAAAACATCCCGGATCGGGAGCTTTTTCGTTTCCCACTATTCTCCTTGACATGCCCCGGGTACTGTCTGGGGAATCGTTATCCTAGCGCTCTGTGAGAGTCATTGACCCGCGAGCCAGAAAGAGACCGCACGCCTTCATGCTTGGACGTTCCCATGTAGTTTCCGGTCTGGCCGGAGCATCACTTATCTTGACCCTGACCGATCTATCCAACCGGCCGGAGGTTGCTGCCACCACCATCGCGCTCGTGGCCGGAGCGGCCATCCTGCCTGACATAGATCATCCCGGGACAACGATCTCGCGCTCGCTCCCTCCGGTGACGCGTGCGCTCTCACGCGTCGTCTCTGCTGTTTCTGGGGGACATCGTAAAGGAACACATGCCATTATTGGCTGGCTCGCATTTGGATTGTTGGCGTTCCTCCTGGCGTCCTGGCAGTGGACGATCCCCGAATTTGCTGTCGGCCCTTTCAGCCTTCCGTCAAGCACCGTGTCACCCGGGCTGGGATTCATTGCCGGGTTCCTTGCGGGGATAGCCTTGACGGCGCTCGATCTTGACCCCGGTGGGGTGCCCGGGTGGGTGGTCGCCGTCGTTATGGGAGGAATTGCCGCGACGGCCCGCATCGATCCCGTCGTCGTGGGTGGTCTCGTGAGTGCCGGGTGTGCGATTCACGTGGTCTTTGGAGACGGCCTTACCCCCAAGGGCGTGCGCTACCTGTATCCATTCGCTCAGGCGAGGTTCCGGATTCCCATCCTGGGAAAGGCTGGGTCGCAACGTGAAATGATGTACGTCACCTTCCTGGGAATCGTGGCTGTGATTGCACCTCTCTTTGAGAGCATCGTCGTCCCATGGATGCAAACGTTCTGAAGTCTCGCTATGCCCTCACCTATACGGTTGTTTGACCGCGTCGGCGGGGCGCTATATTCGCCCACGCCCTTGAACCCGGCAACCACATTGGCGTAGCGTACCGTCGTCGCGCCGTCGTCGTGCATTCTTCCGGAAGCGCTACTCCGCCCCGCCAACATAGCGGTACACGTCGTAGTGACGCCCGGATGGGTCACCAGATTGCGTCAGGTTGCTGACCCGTAACCCAGGGAGTCGGGCAGTTCTGCTATTGCGTTTTCCGTGGGCGGCATCGGCAATGACATTTTTGTGTCCGCCCTGCTCTCCGATCCAGAGGATGACTGCGCTATTGGAGTCTCGGGTAATGAGTACATCTCCCGGCTCGTAGGAGGCTGGCGCATAATCCTCTGTGCTGCCGACCTTGATCCAGTTATTGTCAGGGTTGGCCAAATAGGTGCGTTGCTTTTTGATCATCAGGCCGGGGAATCCGGCGTCGATCGTGTTCTCAACGACGGTGCGGACGAAGGCGGAAGCCGCGGCGAACTGTTCATCACCCGGAGCCAGATTCTCTGCTCCTGCGGCCTCGCCAAGCTCATTGGCTCTCTGCCGCGCCATGTAATACCACGGTGAGGCTTGCCCGATGTCGCGGCGGCCTCCGCCAGTGTGCGACACGGGCGGAGCCACTGTCCCATCCTTGTAGAGAGGGAAAGCGAGATCGATCGCGAGATTCGTCGTTGATGAGAAGTCAGGGCCGTCGTCATATCCTGCGGGTTTGCCCACGAAACGCCATACCTCGTAATTGCGCCCCTGCTTGTCGGTGCCGTCTGTCAAGGTGTTGATGTGTAGTACGGGAAGCTTGGCAACTTTGGAGCCTTTGCGACCGAAGGAGGCCTCGGCAACCACGTCCGTGAACCCAGCGTGATCGCCGATCCACATGAAGGTGTGTCCTCCTCCGCCGCCGGGCAGTGCTGAGATTCCTCCACCGTTGGTGATGAAAATATCACCCGGTTCATATTTCTCTGGACTGTAGTCCGCAGCGGATCCTACCTTCACCCAACCGTTCTCCGGTTTGTTGATGTACGCGTACTGATTGCGCACAAGGTTGGAGGGGAAGTTCGGATCCAGGGTGTTATTGATGATGGTCGCTGTGAAAGCCGAACAATTTGCCCATGCGCGGTCGGGGAGGGGCACGGAAGAATTCCATGCGTTCGCCGTCATCTCTATTGCCCGCTCTCGGGCTTGTATGTAAGAAGAATGAACAAGACCCTGGTCGTTGTCTCCGCCGCCAGTGTAGGCGCGAGGATGGGATTGCGTGCCATTGCCTTGAGACGGCTCATAGAGAGGATACGATAACGAGACGGCGAGCGCCTCGGCCGACGAGTAGTCAGGTGTTGCTGGTGGCGCCAAGACCTTGTGAAGTTGCGAAAGAACTTCTTGGGCCATCGCCACGAGTGGGGAGGGCTCGGCCGCCTCCGGGAGAGACGTGTTGTCGGTCTTCTGATCTGTGACGACGGCATGGGCTACCTCCGCGGACATCGCAGGAGATACGCTGATCCCTGTGATGAGAAGGAGTGCTGACAATAGCACTGCTGTCGTGTTCTTCAAGAAATTGATCGCCGGAGAGTTGCCGATCCTAGAGCGGATCATCATATCGTGTATTTTCACCGTCTTTATTACTCCCGATTGAGGGAAGTCTCGGAGGAATGAGAAACTTATCCTCGAACAAATTGCCATATTAGCTTACCTGGGAGGAGAAATATATAGGTGAGTTCATTCTCTCCAGCGCTTGGAGAATTTTAGCTCTTGGGAGGCAGTCCAATGCCGGTTGAAGTGGGACGCTTGATCTTCTTTGGTGCTTGACCGGTGGGGATCAGAGCCTCTGTCAACGGGTATTTGATCTGTGGAGGAGTACTCACGAGGGTGATCCTTTCAATCGAGCAGATTGCTTGGGTTCAATTCTATTCTTTGGCTTCGGCTTTATTCCAGAGGACCAAATCGCCATCCTCGATGGTGACAAATACACCTTGATCAAGGTGCGGCTCGTCACCAACAAATTCTCCTTGTTCGTTCATATCCCACTGTTTTGCAATGAAAAGAGATCGAGGCTCAGGGTATGCAGTGGCAGCAGATCCTGCGTCAAATACTCCGCCTACCCATTCGCCCTTTGCTTTCCTCACCCTCACCAACGCTGGTTGATTCGTCATGATCGCGAAATCCCACGCAGTCGGTACCCCGGTATGCCCATACTTCGATTGTGGAAGCCTGATCCATGTCCAAGGTTTTCTCTGTGAATCGGTGGCTTGAACCCAGATGATATGGCGGCGATTTGTGAAGAGACTCAGTATCGCTGGCACCACACAGTAGGCAACGATGAGGAGTGCAACATCATATCGATTGATAATGGCCTTGCCTGAAATCTCCTCGTTTCCATTCTTGAAAATTCCAATAATCTTCTCGTTAGCAAGAAGAAGATAGATACCGTTCAATACGGTTGAGAAGACGATTCCTCGCGCTATAGAGATACCAATATCCCTATCCTCATGGGTTTCTCCGATGAATTTTCGTCGAATGGTGGCCCCGATGAGGCCAGGAAGAACGAAAGCAATCAGGACCGCCATCGTGAATCCATTCGTTGGAAGATCCATGGGGCTTCACCTCCTGAGAAATCTGCCGGATGTTGTGATAAGAGTAGTAGTTTTCTTCCGCGGAGAATAGAGAGGATGTAGGGAGATGCACTCCTGACGTAAATCTCGACAGTTCGACGTGACCGGGCTCCCCGTCGTATCACCTCGGGAATCGTCAGCAGGATTGTTGCTATTCCCCGCCCCAAGCTCACCTGATAGGTAGGCTTGGGCTAGGACAATCGAGGGGATCGCTCATGACTACCAGCCACATGCCACACGGACTGCTTTTTGATTTGGACGGCACCCTTCTCAACTCGGAGTGGTACTGGCGGGAGGCGGAGGGTGGCGTCCTCGCTAAGTACGGCATCGAATACACCGATGAACTCGCCGACGCCGCTATCGGCATCCCCCTATCCTTGTGGATCTCGCGCATGCGTGAGCGGTTTGGGATCACCGCCTCGGTGGAGACGATGGAACGTCAGCTCGTTGATCTCATGGCGGAGTTTACCAAGACCCGTCCCACGCTCTGGCGCCCGGGTGCCTACGAACTGTTGGAGAGGTCGGTTGAACTGGGGATCCCGTCGGCGCTGGTGACGGCGTCGCCGAGAGTGCTCGCCGACGTCGTCCTAACCAAGGCCCCGGAGGGCGCGCTGCGCACATACGTTGCCGGTGACATGAATCTGACTCCCAAGCCCGCCGCTGCCCCCTACCTTGCCGCCACTCAGATGCTTGGTGTGGATCCGAACCATTGCGTTGCCTTCGAGGATTCCCCGTTCGGTCTGCGTTCGGCGATGGCAGCCCGTACCCACGCCGTGCTCGTTCCCTTCATGATCGCGGTTCCCGAATATGACGGAGTCGTGACAGTGTCATCGTTGGAAAAGGTCGACGACGCCTTCCTCTCCCACGTCATGACACTCCCGTTGCCCGCTGGCGATCCGCTGAACGGTGCGCTCGAGTAATCGAGGGTAGCGAACGCGGTAGACTGGCGGGCATGCAACCGAAGGTTCTCAGGACACATAGGCTTACCCTCGATATTCCCACGTCGGCGGACATCGATGAGATCAACGAGATCTGCCAGGATGAATTGATCCAGAGGTGGACGACGGTGCCGGTTCCCTACACGCGCGATTCGGCAGCTTTTTTCATTGAGCAGATCGCGATTCCAGGCTGGGAGAAAGATTCGCCCACCTGGTTTATCCGCGAGGTCCCTACGGATAATAGCGACGACGGCGCCGCGGGTCCGATTGTTGGTGCCATCGGTTTGACTCGCGATGCGACGGCGGCGGAGATCGGATACTGGCTGGCTCCCGAGGGGCGCGGCCGTGGCCTCATGGCCGAGGCGGTCCAGGCTGTTCTTGATGTCGCGTTTGAGGACCTGAGGGTGGAGTCCGTTCAGTACCAATGCCAGGTGATGGACGGCGAACCCAACTGGGACTCGGCGAAAGTTGCGTGGAGAGCAGGCTTTACATTCGAGGGTCAGGTGCGTAAGGCACGAACCTCCAACCGAGGGCAAGCGGTGGGCGTGCTGCTCGCTTCTATCCTTCAAGAGGATCCGCGCGAACCACAGCACGCGTGGTTTGGTCCGGTGGGAGATCGCCCCGCAATCCCGGATTCGCGCGATCCGGAGGCGCTGGTGCGCCAGTTCCACCGCACCTACGATCTGCCGATTGTTGAGGATGGCGCACAGGTGGATCGTGAGCGTGTCCACATGCGTCTGGGTCTCATTGCCGAGGAGTTCGCGGAGCTGGTTGGGGCGGTCTATGGAATGAATGCCCGCTCCGGCATCGAAGCGGCCTTTCGCCAGGCTGTGAAGGACGACGACGGCACGCGTAACACCGTGGAATCCGCAGACGCCCTGGGGGATCTGGTGTATGTCATTTACGGCATGGCCTTGGAAATGGGGATTCCCATGCGCGATGTGCTGGCCGAGATTCAGGCATCAAACCTGTCAAAGTTGGGGGAGGACGGCAAGCCGATCTATCGCGAGGATGGCAAGGTTCTCAAGGGTCCGGGCTTCTTTTCGCCGGATATCACCCGGGTACTGGGCCTGTAATAGTCGAGTTATGACACACTAACCTTGATGTGTGGGCGGGACGGGCGATTCTCACGCCCATCCCGCCCACACGCTTCATCCTCGTCTTCTGCTTATGCCTTCGTTAGCATGGGGCTATGGTCCACATCACAGCAGACTTGGCAATTATTGGTTCAGGTTCAGGAAACACGCTCATCACCGATGACGAGAGCGTGGTGATCGCGGATAAAGCCGGTCACTTCGGCGGCACCTGTCTCAACGTAGGCTGCATTCCCACCAAGATGTTTGTGCGCACGTCAATGGTGGCGCGCAGTCCCGAGGAGGCGCAGCGGCTGAGCCTAAAACAGCACACGGAGAATGTTGAATGGCGTGCTGTACGGGACCGTATATTTGGGCGTATTGATGCCGCTTCCGACGCGGGGTTGGAGAATCGCGAGCGGGCTGAAAATGTGACGGTGATTCGCGACGCCGTCCACCTGACAGGTCCCACCAGTTTCATATCCGAGAGCGGGACTCATGTGGAGGCACGGCAGCTGGTGTTGGCCGCCGGATCGCGACCGGTGATGCCGAAGGTTCCGGGAATCAACCTTCCCCGGGTACACACCTCGGACACCATTATGCGCCTGGGGAAACTGCCGCGCCGGCTCATTATCCTTGGCGGCGGATTCGTCGCGTGTGAATTCGCAGGTATCTTCTCCGGCTTAGGGAGCGAAGTCACCCAGATTAACCGCGGCCCGCGCCTCATGAAGAAGTTGGATGCCGAGATCCAGAAGGCCTTCCAGAGCGCGGCGAGTATGCACTGGAGCGTTCGTACCGGCCGTTCTCTTCGATCGATCACCGCAAAAGGAGCGGAGGCTGTTGTTGTTGAGGTGACCCGCGACGACGGCGAGTCTGAATTCTACGAGGCCGAGAGTGTGCTCGTTGCCCTAGGACGCACTCCCAATTCTGACCTTATTGGGGCCGAGGAAGTTGGAATTGATACGCACGAGGACGGCCGCGTCGTCGTCGATGACTATCTTCGAGTGCTATCCAATGGGAAGCCGGTGGAGGGATTGTTTGCACTCGGTGACATGTGCTCAGCGATGCAGCTTAAGCACGTGGCCAATCATCAGGCCCGCGTCGTCGCTCATAATCTTCGCCACCCCACGGATTTGCGGAGCGAGGGAACAAAGCCGATCCCGTCGGCGGTGTTCACACACCCGGAACTGGCGTTTGTTGGATGGACAGAGGAGGAAGCGCGAGAACGCATCGGCTCTGACAATGTTGCGGTGGCAACGCAACGCTACTCGGACACCGCATACGGGTGGGCGATGGAGGATACGACCGGCCTATTCAAGGTGGTGGCAGATCGGCGGAGCGGGAAGATTCTCGGTGCCTATGCGATGGGATACCAGGCCTCGCTTCTCATCCAACCGGTGGTGATGGCGATGAGTTTTGGTTTATCGGCTGGGGAAGCGGCGCGAGGACAATTCTGGCCGCACCCGGCACTCATGGAAGTGACGGAAAATGCACTTTTGGGCATAAAGGGGACATAAAACCATGACATCGCTGGACTTTGGTCCAGAATAGGGTCTAAACTTTCGTCTAGTAGCTCTTGTCTGATCGGCGAGAGTGTGGGCGAGTTATCGTCCGCAACTACATACACAAACGCCTCCGGTGCAACGGCCCTGCACCGGAGGCGTTTGTAGATTGTGGACGTCAGCCGACGCGGACGTAAACGGGATCGCCATACACCGGACCCTCGGCAACCCCGTCAGCGGGGTTGCGGGCCGCAATGTGATTGCCATTTCCCGTGTAGATGCCGATGTGCCCGGGCCACCATACAAGATCGCCAGGCTGGGCCTCGGCGGCTGATACCTGAACGCCAGCGGCAAGCTGGGCAGAATCGATACGCGGCAAGGAGATGCCGATCTGGGCAAAGACGAAGCTGGTAAATCCAGAGCAGTCAAACGCCGTTGGGCCAGCGGCGCCCCACACGTAGGGGGCTCCAATGTACTGGCGGGCGATACCTACAACTCCACCGGCGGTGGAGGGAGCTGCGGAGAACGTGGGTTCAGCAGCCTGGTCGGAGGCCTCGTTTGCGGAAGGGGTGGTGGCACCTTCCGAGCTGGCGGAGTCGATATTTACCGGTTCTGCTGCCTCCGGAGTGAGCGCGACAACCTCGGGTTCCGGCTCGGGAGGAAGCTCAATACTCACCGAAATGGGTGCCAGTTCCGGCCCGTCGGATGCACCTGCGGTAAGCGGCGCGCTCACGGGGAGGGTGGCGGTGGTGGCCTGCGCGTGGTTGGTGGTGAAGGATGCGAGTGATACCAACTCCTTGTTCTGCACACCCTGAGCCGAATTATTTGCGGCCAGGGTAGGGGGAACGATTCCCACTACAAGAGCGCCAGCGAGGATGCCAGCAACCTTGGGGGCCACGTTCTTCGTCGTGTGATGAGTCAATGTCACTCCTAGACATCTCCACGGTCGCGTATCCGCTACCGTGTTATCTATTTGTTATCTTCTGTGCTTGACGCTACCGTATCTCTGAGAATTTTCCGAGGAGAATGGCTGTTGTATAGGTAACAACTTGTTATCATACGCGTCAGGCTCACGTATTGACCGACAAAATGATGCACAGACCTCACACCACAGATGACTCATCTGACGCCCATAGAGCCACGGGGCCCCGACCTGGAGAAGATCGGGGTCCCGTGGCGTGAGCCTAGGCCAGGCGAGCGATACGAGGTGTATCAGTTGAGAACGGCGGGGGTGTCAATGCCGTCGTCGTTCCAATCACCGAAGTAGTATCGGGCCCCGTCAGAGCCGAACGTCTTGACCTCGTCGGCGTTGCCGCCGGTCAACGTATTCTTGAGGAAGAAAGTGGTGTCGCGGCGCACGGCGAAACTATCTGTGCCGTTCCCATCCCAATCGCCCACGTAGAACGTGTCACCAACGCGACCGAAGGTGAGGCGAGCATCTTCGAAGCCGCCGGACAGACTGTTCTTTACGAGAATGACGTTGTCGCGGACGACAGCGATTGTATCCTTGCCGTCACCGTTGAAATCACCGGCGAAGGGGAGGTCGTTGGCGCGACCGAAGGTGAAGCGGGTATCTGCTTCACCCGCCGACAGCGAGTGACGGACAAAGATTTCGGCGCCACGACGGATAGCAAAGGAATCCTTGCCGTCCCCGTCCCAGTCACCAACCAGCGGAACATCACCCTCGCGTCCGAAAATGATGGATGTAGTTTTGGACATGTCGTGTGAGTTGGAATACGTGAAGGTCCTACCGGAGTGGAACGCAACGGTGTCCTTGCCGTCACCGTCCCAATCGCCCACAAGGACCTCACCGTCAAGGACGGGCGCCACGACGGCGGCAACAACCTCAGTCCAATCGTTGTGGAGATCGATTCCCGTGGTTTCAGGAGCGTTGACGATGAAGGGTGTTGTCACCCATTCGTCAGTGTTCTTGCCATTTGTTGCTTGCCCCACCCCACGCGACGCAACGACTTCAAAGACGTAACGCCCATTGGGTGCCGTGGCAATGTCGGTCGGATCGTTGGATGCCTGATATGTTCCATTCCAGCGGGAAATAATCACAGGTCCGCTCGTCACTGCGAAACTATTTGAACGATACAGCGGGGCGAACGAAGTGAGGAGCTTCCCCTTCGAGCCATCCGCCTTCGCATGATAGACATGGGCAGTGAGCGACTGAATGGGGTTCTCTGCGGAGACGGCGAGAGCAGGCACATCGTCGCCATCCATGGTGAAGGAACGGTCAACATTTGCTTGCGCATAACTACCACCACCGATGGAATAGAACGTCGCGGGAGGTGTCACCGGTGCGTAGGGATCATACCCCAGCGCTTCGAGAGCGCTGGCGGGGTAGCCGGTAATATCCATCCAATTAGCGAGTAAGAAGGGACGGTCAGTCTCGTAATCGCCCTTCAGTCCGAAGAACGGAACGCGCTGGACTGTGTTATCTGACCCGGTGAGGACCACGTAGCCACCGTAGAACGTGCCTGGCTTCACCGGGTCACCGCTCCAGTACTTGAGTGGCTCGTTGATAGTCACGGCAACAATGCGCGAGGAGTATGCCGGAATTGTCAGCTTCTTTATCGAAAAGTCGGTCACCTGGGCGATCTCAATAGGAATCTGGGTCCTGGTGTTGGCGTCCTTGTTGCGGCCGTAGACCGTCAACGGGGAATCGTCGAGGGTCAAGGTGTAGGTGACGTCATTTTCGGTGTTGTTGGTGATGGTCAAGTTCGTGGTTTCGATCTTGTCCCCATCGAGAAGATTAATCTTGGATGGCGTCACCAGCGACGCGGCGGCTGTAGCCCCCTGACGTCCCGACGTGGCCTTCGTCAAGGACATCGGAATGTTGATAAGGCCAGCGCCTTGACGGAAGACGGCCTCGGGAAGCCAGGTGCCGGCAACGGACGCCTTATGGTTATCGACCGGGTGAGCGTTGTTCTGGAGAAGAGCGCGCACATCCTCGGGAGAAAGATCCGGATTGACATCGAGGAGGAGAGCGGCGGCACCGGCCACATGTGGGGCGGCCATCGAGGTTCCCCCCAGTGAAGCAAAGCCCGAGCCGTTGGCATCGATGGCATCGAGCGGGTAAGCCGAGAAGATGTTGCCTCCGGGGGCGAGAACATCGGGCTTGAGGGTGAGATCACCCGCAACGCCCCATGACGAGAAGCTGGAGATATTTCCTCCCACGGGATCCTGGGACACAGCGATCTGGTCACTCCAGGTTAATGTGAGGGGGGAAGCTTCGGGAGCCTCGGTGATGGCCTTGTGAAGGGCAAGACCATCAACCATGGTGATGGATACGACCGGAATGGTGATGGGAACGGGGCCATCCACCGCAACATTGATGGTGCCAGGTACATTGTTGGCGATAATCACTCCTGCGGCGCCGTCGTTTTGGGCGGCGAGGACAGTGGAATGGAAGCTTGGACCACCGCGGAAAACGACGACGACCTTCCCCGTGAAAGGCTCACCGGGCAGATCTACTCCACCAAGTTCCTTCCCCGCGGGATAGGTTGCGAGCTCGAATTGTCCGTGTTGTGGGGCGATCGGAGCGGCGCCAGCCTGAGTGTAGCCATAAAGATTGCCAGCAACCTCGAAGGAAAACTGCTGGACATGGGTGTTATCGACTGAACCGACGGTGATGGCACCGGCAGCGATACCGGGAGCGCTGCCGTAGAAGATTCCCTTCTCACCGGCATTTCCTTGAGAGACGGTCACGACGACACCGGAAGAGGCGAGCCGATCAGCTGCCACGGCGGTGGGGTAGTTGGGCCAGACCATACCTGAGGCGCCGATGGAGATATTGACAACGTCCATCCCGTCTCTGGATGCTCGTTCCATGGCGTGCAGAATCACTTCCGAGGTGGTGGAACCAACACAGCCGAAGACTCGATAGGCCCCCAGTGTGGCCTCGGGGGCAACACCCGTGAAGCTAGAGGCAGTGTCGTTGCCAGCGGCAATACCGGCAACATGGGTGCCGTGACCGCTACAATCGTCGGGATCATCGTTGGGCTCGGCAACGGGATTGTAGCTGGGAAGCGTGGGGTCAGCATTGAAAGCATCACCAACAAAATCGTATCCAGTGGTGACCTTCTCAGAAGGGAAAGGGGTGGTGTTGGGGATTCCCGTGCCACCAAAGACCGTATTGTCGTAATCAATACCGGTGTCAATGATTCCTATCTTGATGCCCTCGCCGCTGGCTCCATAATCCTGGGCGAGAGAAGCGCCGGTCATATCCTTGGCGTAAATCTGCTCTGGTGCCGAGGTGTCGCCGGGGATTGTCTCGGGACGCTCAACCTCTAAGACAGGGAAGATTCCTACGACGTTGCGTAAGCCTGCGACCATGCGGAGCTCGTCAGAATCGGCGAAGACTGTGACGCCATTCCAGAGGTTAGAGAAGTTATCGTCAACGATTACTCCGGCATCTGAGACGTCATCTGTGAAGGACTTCTGCTGGGCATTGATTTTGGAAAGCGGCCCACCTTCAATCACGGGCGCGGCACTAAGCTCGACGAACCATTTTCCGGTGTAGCCCGGTGTTTCTAGCGCGGTGTCAACAATACGATTGACATCAATATCTGCCGTGGTTGGATCGGGCTCCAGGCTGGTGAGCGAAAATGCGGATTTATCTACCGCACTTTCTGCGTCTGCAATGGCTGGGAATGCCGTCCCCACTACCAGCGCCGTTGCCGCTGCAAGAGCCCCGAAGGCCTTACTCGCGGTGGAGTGGCGTTGTGTCATTCTTTCATCCCTTCAATGATCGATATGCACAGAGGAAATATACTGCCCCTTCCTATATCATTCCCATCTTGTCTGAACTTAATAGAACAGTGTCACCATGTGGACAAAATGGCTGATCAGAGCCTATTTTACGGGGTTGTGAATGTGAGTAGGGCCCCAGTGGATGGGTGGTGATTTCTCCCACTGGTGTGACATTTGGTGTGGGAATGAGAAAAAGCAATATGAGTAATTCAGAAAAAGTAGTTGAATGTGAGGGCAATATCGGGAAAGAAGCGTGTATTTGTGTCTTCCTGGGCGTACGAGACGTTTGTCCGCTGCGAGTGCACGGCAATTGCTGTGGAACAAGCACGGAATTGCGGGTTAGTCTTGTGTCATGGCTATTGACCCACGCGCGGCCCTCGACGGGCTCATCGGTGCACTTGAGGCATTTCATCAGGTAGCGACAAACGCCCAGGATCCTGATGCAGACAGCGTGGTGGAGGCCAGCGATGCTTTGGCCGATGCCTACACGTTGTACGACGACGTCATGTTCACCAGGTACGAGATTGAAGCTCCCTTGGACGTCTATTTTGCCGACGAGGATATCGATGATGAGTTCGAAGATTTCGACGATGATGTAGTGCTTAGTGACGAGGGTTTCGATATCGTCAGCCTCATCGAAAGTGATGATGACAATCTTGAAGCAGACGATTTCGATGATGACATCATTGATCTGGATGAAGAAGATCTCGAGGGTCCCGATTACCTGTAGCCAGGATCACGATGTCACGTCGCTTAAGGTCCTCTCAATGAGAGACGGAAGCTCCATGGTGGAATCAAGAATGTGACGGAACTGGTTCTCTGTCCGAGCGCCTGTCAACGCGGCGCTGACACCAGGCTGGTTAAGTACCCACGTGAGGGCAATGCTGGTGGGGGAGGTGCCGAGACCTTCGGCCGCCGTCGCCACTGCCTCAACAACGCGGCGCGGACGTGACTGGAGATAAGGATCCACGAACGCAGCGAGGTGATCGGAGGCGGCGCGGGAGGTTGGTGGGATGGCGTGGCGGTACTTTCCGGTCAGGACTCCTCGACCCAGGGGTGAAGCGGCGAATAGTCCCATGCCGGTATGCGCAGCCATGGGAAGAAGCTCCTCCTCGCAGGCTCGCGCCAGAAGGGAATATTCAGTTTCCATGACCGCGAGCCTGGGGAGATGGCGCTCGGTGAGAACCTGCTGGAGGATTGCTCCGCGCCACGCCGGATATCCCATCATCCCGATATAGCGCACGGTTCCCGACTCCACCAGGGAAGCGAGTGCCATCGCCGTCTCCTCATCCGGGGCAAGTGGGTCCGGAGCAGCGACGAGCAGAATATCGAGGTAGTCCGTGCATAGACGCTCTAGGGAGTTGCCTACGGAATCAAGGATTGCGCCACGTCCGGCGCCGAATCGCGAGCGCGGCCCCACCGATGTGAAACCTGCCTTGCTACACAGAACGACATCTCGGCGGGAGATCTTGCCGTCGAGCATCGTTCCGATGAGATGTTCGGCGGCGCCCGAGCCAAACGCAGGGGAGGTATCGAGGAGGTTGCCACCCGCATCGAGAAGGGTGTGCAGTTGTCCGAGTGCTTCACTTTCGTCTGTATCACGGCCCCAGGTCAATGTTCCCAGTCCAATTTCGCCCACGACAAGACCACTTCGACCCACTGTGCGTTCCCTCATAATGTTAAGACTAGTGCAACTGTTTGTAGAGATGCTTGGGGCGTCCGGTTAAGCTGTCCGCCGTGGGTATTTTTGAAGCAATCATTCTGGGAATTCTCCAAGGCGTAACGGAGTTCCTTCCCATCTCCTCCTCGGCACACATCCGTATCTTTGGCGATTTGTTCGGGTGGGGAGATCCGGGTGCCGCTTTTACGGCGATCATTCAGATCGGCACTGAAGCGGCTGTGATTAGCTACTTCTGGCGCGATATTGTCCGCATTATCTCCAAGTGGTTCCGGGCCATACCCTTTGTTACGTGGAAGAATCCGGTTGCCCAATCCGATCCGGACGTGCGCATGGGCTGGATCGTTATCGTCGGCACCTTGCCGATCGGGATCCTCGGACTTCTTTTTGACGACGTCATCGAGACCAGTCTGCGTAACCTCTACATCACGGCATTTGTTCTCGCGCTGTTTGGCATTCTGCTGGGGGTCGCTGATCGCTACTCAAAGCGCACCAAGACGTTGGAGAACATCACGTTGCGTGATGGCCTGCTGCTGGGGCTCGGTCAGGCGATGGCTCTCATCCCTGGTGTTTCCCGCTCCGGCGGAACAATTACCGTGGGTCTGTTGCTCGGCTATACCCGTGAAGCCGCTGCCCGTGTTGCCTTCCTACTGGCGATCCCCGCAGTGTTCGCCTCGGGTATCTATCAGCTGGCCAGGCACTGGGGCGAAGATTCCGTACCGTTCGGTCCCACCGCTGCTGCTACCGTCACGTCCTTCGTGGTGGGCTACGCCGTCATCGTGTGGTTCCTCAAGCTTGTCTCGACCAAGTCCTACCTGCCGTTTGTTATTTACCGTCTGCTGCTTGCAGCGGCTGTGGTCGTGATGCTCGGTACGGGTCTGCTCTCGGTGTACTGATCTTTTCGCTTCTCGCATGCGGATCTAATCCTGGCGTTTTTGGATCTCTAAGCTTGGTGTTTAACCTGTCTGGGTGTCCGAGGTGCGCTGGTGTCCGGACTGCGCAAAATATGGTTGCATATAGCGCACAACCAGGCCCGAAAATCGAGCACCCCATGCTCTATTTGCAACCAAATTTTGTGGACGGATCTTGTGAACCAATTGGCGCACACGGACATAGCGCGAACACGCAAGGGTGCATGAAACGTCCGTTAGGCCGTTGAGGTGTTATCGCCGGGATTATCCGTGGCGTGAGGCGTCGCCGTCTGAGCCGCGGTTGTCATCGTCCGACTCAGGCTCGTCACTCAGTCCGCGCAGGAAGTCCTCGATTTCCTGCATGACCTGCTGCCCGCTGCTTTCTTCGGCAATCTCCTGGTCATAGGTGGATTCAAGTTCGGCCACATAGGTGCTGATATCGGCGGTTTGCGAGGTAAGGCGCGAGATACCTTCCTCCCATTCGGTGGTGCGGGCGGGCAGATCGCTCTTGTCGAAGGTAATGACGAAGACTTCTTCGATTGCTTCAAGGAGGGCGAGCTGAGCTTTGGGATTTGGTGGATCGACGACATAGTGAGGGATAGACACCCACACCTGCGCAGCTGGGATCTTTTCTTCATCGAGTCGCTGGGAGAGTACACCGAGGGCGCTGGTGGGGCCGGAGTACTCGGTGAGATCGACTCCGGGTAGAGTCGCGGCTACCTCGGGGCTGGTGCTGTATACGCCGCACGGGAAATCACGGGTATGGGGTGTATCCACGAGTTGAGCGCCAAGAATGATGACGGTGGTTACCTTGCACCGTGTGAGGATGTCCAATATCTGCTCGGTGAAGGTACGCCACATGAGGTTGGGTTCGATTCCATGAGCGACGACGACGTCGCGGTCCTCCATATGTACCACGGATACTGAGACGTGGGGCCAGTCGATTGTTACGCCGTCGGCTCGCAAGCGCTGAATGGGGCGGTTCTCCTGGAAGTTATAGAACCGTTCATCGTCAATACGGACAAGCTCTTCGCTGGGGTAGTGATCCGTGAGGTATTCGGCTAGGTCGCAACCGGCGTTGCCGGCGTCGGCCCAGCCGGTGAGAGCCAGGATGGCGATCGGGTTGCGCAGCGAGTTGAGGTTCTCCAGGTGCATCCCATCATTTTAGCCTGCGGCTGGCATGGATATGAGCGAGGGGCTGGAGGCTATGATACTTCGCTCGTTTGTCGTGTCTGTTTTCGAAGTCTCGTCCCATTCGTCTCACCCCATCCGTTGAATCCATCTCCGTCATCCCGCGTCCTTTGTGGCATAGGTACACGGAGTGCGGGATTTCGGAGATCTATTTCGGTGCCGCTAGAGTGCAGGTAGCTTCGTCACGTTTCGTGAGGGGGCACACCATGTCTTGTGGTGTCCGGTATTGCATCGCCGAAAGGAATCTCATGGCCCACAATTATGCGCGTGTTTTCGCGATGACGTTTGCTTCCATCTACCCGCTGTATGTGGTGAAGGTGGAAAAGAAGGGGCACACGGTGGCCGAGCTTCATCAGGTACTTACCTGGCTCACCGGCTATGACGACGCGGGCTTGGAAAAAGCCATCGCCGACGAGGTAAGCCTGGAGAAATTCTTCGCGCAGGCACCCGCGATGAACCCGAATGCCTCGCTTATCACAGGCGTCATCTGCGGATATCGCGTGGAGGATATCGAGGAACCCACCATGCAGAAGATCCGCTACATGGATAAGTTGGTGGATGAACTGGCCCGCGGCAAGAAGATGGCGTCGATTTTGCGCACTCCCAAGTAGTGCTCACGTACAGGAGCTCCGTGAACTCACCTCGCCTTGGCCGTCCGCAGCTTGATGGCGCCCTCTTCACTCATCGGGGGAGTCTCGCCGCCGTAGGCGGGGCAGTACTGCTGGAAGTGACACCAGTTGCACAGTGGGGACGTCTTGGCCTCGAACTCTCCGGTATCGAGACGCTCCTCGATGGCGGACCACGTGGAGTCCAGCTCCATGGCGATGGCATCCACATCGGCCGGAACCGGATCGTAGGTGAGGGTACGCCCGTCCTTGAGATAGATGAGCTGAGTGCGGGCGGGCAGGTTCTGCCCCGAGAGCACCAGCGCCGCGGCGTAGAACCGCATCTGGAAGATTGCCTCGCCCTGGAAGCGCGGCGCGGGTGACTTGCCCGTCTTGTAATCAATCACCCGTAGCGCACCGTTCGGTGCCTGATCCACCCGATCGATGATGCCACGAATGTGTAGACCCGAGGGGAGCGTGGCGTTGACGAATGACTCGCGCGCGGCTGGCTGGAGGAACTGCGGGTTCTCCATCTTGAAATAGTTGCCGATGAGCACACGCGCTGACCCGAGCCAGGCATCGAGCGCTCTCTCATCCTCGAACAACTCTGCGTCCGTAGGGTTCTTCTCCAGGCGCGCTTCCCACTGTGGTTCGAGCAGATCCTGAGCCTGTTGTTCCGTGCGCTCAACTGCCGGAACATCAAACAGTTTCTCCAGCACGGAGTGCACCAATGTACCGCGCAACGCCTCGATCGACGGCGGCTCGGGTATACGATCTACGCTGCGCAAGCGGAACAGGAGCGGGCACTGCTTGAAGTCCTTGGTACGTGAGGGGGAAAGTGCGGCATGAAAACTCATGCCCCAACCGTACAACGTGCCTCCGACACAAAATTGTTATCCACAATTCCGCCGCTGTAGTTACGGTTATTTTCCGGCGCCTACTTGCGGAATTTCCCGTTCAATCTGTGCGTCGTCTACCCGTGAGAATCACGTGTGACCGCCCACAGGTGGACGGGGTGACAACGCAACCCACGATAGAGTGCCGGTATGACGTCTACTCCACATG
>RRZU010679128.1_pt1 | contig 17334 bp, 19 predicted proteins | sample 2165561 | NCBI WGS metagenome assembly RRZU01 (sample SAMN10456909, study PRJNA506462) | wastewater metagenome | isolation source: wastewater sludge | place: USA: Moscow, Idaho | reverse complement strand
CTTATTTATAAATATATAATCTCTATTATAATAAACTGATTTTCCATTAACGGTAGCTCTTGAATCTAATATACCAGAAAGATTATTTGGTGCTATTAATTTTCCATTTACATTTATTCCATATAATTTTTCATATATACTATCCGCTTCTACATCCTTATCTATAAATAACACACCATTTACATTTATTATAAGATTTCCTCTTAGATATTTTAAATAATCATTATCTATCTTTAATTCTCCATTTCTCATAGATACATCAATATCTTCATCATCTTTTAATTTTATAGCTGTACCTATATTTACTCTCTTTGCATCTAACAATAAATTCTGTGATCTATCATTATAAACAAAAACTCCTATATTGGATATCTCAGTTATTCTTCCCGCCAATTCTTCACTTATATCTCTTGTATCTAAAAATCCTATATTTTTTATTGTACTCATATCTATTCCTCCTCAATATTCTATTTCATTTTTAAGTAATCTTATCCCATTGCTTAACCTTGACCGCACTGTAGATGGAGAAATATTCAATCTCTCTCCAATTTCATTGCTGTTTAATTCTTGATAATATCTAAGTTCTATTGCTTCACTATATATCTCAGGAAGATTTTCAACTAATTCTCTCACTAGTATTACATCTTCAAAGTTATTCTCATCACTTATATAATCATATTCATCAGTAAAGGATAGTCTTCTATTCTTTCTTATATTATCTATATTTATATTCTTTATTGTTGTAAAGAACCACCCCTTTATCTGATAGCTATTCATTATTTCAAAAATATCTTTATTTTTAAGTCCTCTAATATATGCTTCCTGTACTAAATCTTCACCCTTAGAACTATCTCTTGTCAATGAAATAGCAAAAGCTAAAAATTCATGATGAAACTCTTCATAGACCAAGTATATCTCCACCTACTCACCTCCAATTTAATTATCACATATCCTCTACAGTTTAGCTATTTAAATATATAACGGATTAAAACATCAAACTGTCCATTTTATTTAAACCCTTTTTATATTATTATATTTCCCTAAATAATCCCATCTTTCCATATCCATAAAACTATACCCACTATATTTTCTCTTTTTACTTTTATTCTTATTCTTCAATTCTGTGATTTTATTTATAAATAACATACTATCCCTCCTCTTTTATATATAACGAATTAGAATGTCTAATTGTCCATTTTATTTAAATAAAAAAAGAGAGACCTAAGTCTCTCAGTTATTTTTCTAAAATCAATACTCCACTACAAAAAGAAATTTCATAAAATGATATATTTTCAATATCTAATTTATCCTTTAACTCTTCATAGACAATATAATATTCTTCATCATCCCAGTTATCTCCACAATTTCTCTTACATTCTTCAAGTTTTTCTCTATTAATAAAACTTATATCGCCTATTATTATCTTTCCATTTTCATTTAACATTCCATATAATCTATTTATAAAATCTAACTTCTCATTGTTATTTAAATGATGGATTGCATAGCTAGATATAATATAATCATATTTTTCATCTATTATTTCAATTGGCAATCCCTTTGAAAAATCAAATTTTATTAAATTGGCATTAGGCATTTTTGAACTTGCTATTTTTATCATCTCTTCTGAAAAATCTACACCAGTTATATTATAATTTTCATTATACAAAATTTTTGTTAGTTTTCCAGTACCAAATCCAATATCTAAAACACTCTCACCTTCTGTATTTTTTATAAAATTATAAATTATGTTAACTACCTCTTTATATCCTGCAAAAGGATATTCATTATTTTCATAAGTTAACTCTACATCAACATCATAATTATCTGCCCATAAATCAAATTTCTTATTATCCAATATTATTCCTCCTTATTTGGAGGTTAAATTTTACTGTGCCCTCCTACACAATGAATATATTTTGCTAAAATCATTGTTCATCACCTACCTTATCAAAGTTAATTATATATCTTATATTTAATTACTTCAATAAAAAAGAGACCTAAGTCTCTTAATTAAATATCTAAAAATTCTTCTCGTTTTAAAGAATAAGAATATAAATCATGTATTCTACCTTCATAATCCTTACTGCCCATTCTCATATTCCCTTCAAATGTAAATCCTAACTTTTCTAATACTCTCTTTGATTGAATATTATAATCATAGTGATAAGCTGATATTAAATCTAGGTACAAATCTTCAAAAGCATATCTAATGATTTCTCTTATACCTTCTGCAACTATTCCTTGCCCCCAGTACTCTTCAGATAATGCATATCCTATAGATCTACCTTCCCTTATATCTAAATCCCTTCTACTATCTTTATAAAGCCCTATAGAACCAATAGCTTTTTCATCTTCTTTATGATAAATAGTCCATATATTATCATTGTTTACAAAATGCCTTATAATCATTGTAGTTTCTAACTTATTTCTATGTGGCTTCCAACCTGCCATTGGACCTACTTTAGAAGTTTTAGCATATTCATAAAAATCATCAATATCTCTATAGTTAAATTGTCTTAAAATCAATCTTTCCGTTTCCATCTTTTTCAATTTACTATCCCCTTATTTTATCAAGTTTTCTACTAGAAAGTTCTCCAAACGCTGCTCCACCTAATATTAAAATGGCTCCTATTATTTGTATTAAAGATAGTCTTTCATTTAAAAACATTGCTGAAAATAACAATGCTGATAGTGGATCTATATAGCTACATAATGCTATTGAATGTGCATGAAGTTTTTGCATTGATGAAAAATATAATAGACAAGCTATTCCTGTATGTAAAATACAAACTATTAATAAATTTAAAAGTCCTGTTCCTTTAGGCAGAATGAACGGTTCTTTTGATAATATAACAAATAGTAATATTACAAAAAATGCAGATATTAGCTGTACAAAAGTTATCACTAGACCACTTAATCCTGGCTTTAAAAATTTATTAAATAACATTAATAATGTGTAGAATATTGCGGATAATATTCCAAAAGTAAATCCTTTTAATAAATCTTCTCCACCAAAAACAGCTCTATTAACCAATAACATACCTATCATTGCAAGTCCTATACCTAGCATTTTATTTTTACTTAATTTCTCTTTTAAAAATATTGGTGATATTAACATAAGTAAAACTGGAGCCAAATAATATGTTAATGTTGCCATACTTACAGTACTATATTTATAAGCTTCAAATAAAAATATCCAATTTAATCCCATAAAAGCACCTGATAATATAAGAATTATCATATTTCTCTTAAGTAAATCCTTATCAATTTTCTCTTTCTTTATTAAAAGAATAATTAGTATGAATAAACCTCCAATAATTGTTCTACTTAAAACTATATTAACACTGCTCATAGGTATATTTGTAACAAATATGCCTACACTACCATAAATTATCATAGCTAATATTAGCTGTAAATATCCACTCATCTAATCACCCTTTCAACTTATTTTTTAATCATTTTATATATTATATATATAATAAAATATAAGTCAATAAAATCTGTATTAAAAGTCTTATTAGTTAATAATTAAACATATCATTTATACACTTGTACTAGGTTTTATTATAGTATATACTATATGTAGTTGTTAATATGATAAAAAAATTGCTTTAAAAACTAATCTTAAAATTACTAACATACCAAAATACATTCAAAGCAAACAATAATAAATAATTTTAAATAGTTCTATATTCTCATAGAGGATATATTTATTATGTTATAAATGAAATTGTTAAAATAAATATTAGCCCTATTTAGTATTTTCAAAGTAAAATATAGCAGCATTAGCTGCTATATTTTTTTATAATAACATAATCCCTTTATCATCACATTCTGAAATAATATCTCTTGTCCAAACAGATGCTTGCACTTCACCTATATGTTTTTTCTCCAAGAAATACATACACATTCTTGATTGTCCAATACCTCCACCAACTGTATAAGGTAATTTTCCATCTAATAATAATTTATGATATTCTAACTCTCTTCTATCTTCTGCATTTGCCAATTTTAATTGTCTATCTAGAGACTCTTCATCTACTCTTATTCCCATACTGGATAGTTCTAATGCATCATTAGTTACTGGGTTCCAAAATATAATATCACCATTTAAATCCCAATCATCATAGTCAGGAGATCTTATTCCATGTGGTTCCCCGGATTTTAAAAGATTTCCTATTTTAAGTAAGAATATAGCCTTATGTTCTTTTACTGCCTCATACTCTCTTTCATCTGGTGTTAAATCTGGATACTTATCTTCTAATTCTTGACTTGTTATAAATTTAATCTTATCTGGTAGTTTTTCACTAAACTTATTTGGATATATTCCATCTAAATATTTTTCTGTATTTATAAAAACACTGTAAATATCTTCTACTATGTCTATAAGATATTCTTCGTTTCTATCTTCTCTATGAATTACTTTTTCCCAATCCCATTGATCCACATATATGGAATGTGTAGGGTCTAAAATCTCATGAGGTCTTATAGCATCCATATCGGTATAGATTCCCTCTCCTACATTAAATCCATACCATCTAAGTGCAATTCTTTTCCATTTTGCTAATGATTGAACTATTTCCACAGTTTCATCATATTCAGTTAAACTAAATTTAACTGCTTTTTCAACTCCAGTTAAATTATCATTAAATCCTGTTTCAGGTCTTACAAATAATGGAGCTGAAACTCTCATTAAATTTAAACTCTTTGCTAATTCAACTTCAAAATAATCCTTTATATATTTTATTGCTCTCTGTGTTTCTCTTAATTCTTTTTTAATCTCTAAGAGTCCATGTTCTCTTAGCCTGTTTTTTCCCATATTATCACTTCCTATTTATTCTCAGCTATTCTTAAAAAATAATAGCATAAATATCTGAAAAATCAGATATTTATGCTATTATAGAACTTTTATCTCCATAAGTCAAATATTAAATATATTTACTTCCTTCTCTTATGGTTAAACTATCAAGTTTATCAATATTTTTTTCAATATAATTTTTTACCCAAATCCTATCTGTCTTACTATATTCTCTTAAAATCCAACCTATTGCTTTATTTATAAAAAATTCATCTGTGCCAAGATTATTTTCAATTATTTTTTCTAATAGTTCTATATCCATATTATCTTTATATTTTAATTGATGCAGTATAGCCACTCTTCTCTTCCAAAAGTTATCATCTAAACTCCATTTAAGCATTATAGATTTTAATTCTGTATTATTTAAAAGAATTGTACCAACAATACTACTAATGCTATCAATTGTATCCCACCAAGATTTATTTATAATAAGTTTTTCCAGTTTATATAAATCTTCATTTCTTAAGAATTTATCCATGTATTTTAAATAGTCTAAAGCTATATATTGCAATTCTCTATAATCATCTTCCCAACATTTATAAATGAAATCCCAATCAATTGTTTTAGACTTTTTAATCTCTTTAAAATATGGATTTGATATTTTTCTTCTCTCTATAGATTGAATACCTAGAAATTCAAATTTATTTCTCATGTAATTTTCCATATCTATGGATTTCCTTCTGTCTCTTGAAGCCTTTAAATCATCTATTAAGTCCATATACCAAGTTTTTTCTTTCAATTTAATTATATATTCTAAATTCTCTCTTGTATCTATATCTAATCCATAATTAATATTAAATCCAATATATGAAATACTATTTATATTTTCCTTTATTATATCTCTTCCACCAATATCTCCTTCAGTGTTTAATAGCTCATTCTTGTATTTATTTGGAAAAATAGTTGGCATTCCTCTATTCTCTCCATACAATGGTACTATTATATTATCTTGATTTTGATAATGTGTATCTATTATACTATTTATTATTTCACTATTAATAAATGGCTGATCTCCAACTAAAAACATATAATGAGATTCTATATTAGAATTTTCTATACCTAATTTCATACTTTCACTTTGACCTAATAATGCTTTTTCATTGTAAATTGATTTAATATTATATCTATCTCCAATAACTTTTAATTCTTCATCTTTATATATAAGAAAAATATTATCTAGTTTTGATTTTTTTGCTTCTATAATTACATATTCTATTAGTTTTTTCCCATCAATTTCTAATAATAATTTATTTTCTCCCATTCTTCTAGAATATCCAGAAGCCATTATTATACCTGTTATCATCTTATCACCTTAGTAGTATTTATCCTTTATAATATTTGTAATTATTATTTTATCTTTATATCCTATTTTTTTTAAACTATCTCTAATTTCAATAGATGCTTTTATTTCATCTTCATTATTTGCTTTATTTATTATTAAAATATTTTCACCTTTAGAATTTTTAAATAAACCATTTTTATCTAATATTAGTTTTATTATGTGGTCTATAGTCAATTCTATATTTATATTATCTTCTTTTATTAGCTTTAAAAACAATTCTGGTCTATGGACTGTATCACTTATCTTTCTTCCAATAGCATCTATGCCTATTAAACCAATTGTATAATTGCTTTTATCTGGTATAACTGGCTCATCTTCTTTAGGTGCTTTTATTGGTAACATCTTAGCCCCATCTGCTTCAATTAATATAAAATCAAATATTTTATCTTCAAATAACTTATCTAAATATTTTTTATTGCCACCTCTTAGTTTAAAACCTTCTTTTCTATCTCCAAATACTGTAATACTAGATTCTTTTTTTATCAAATCACAATCTATATTTTCCAAAAAATAATAATCTATATTATAGTCTTTTTCAGCAGGGTCTCCTATTGCCGTAGTAGTTGTCAATAATACTTTTTTATTTTTCGCTTTTAATTCTTCCCCAAGTTTTAACATGGTTGTGGTCTTCCCCCCACCACCAACTAACGATATCATTCCTCTATTTTTTAATCCTAATATATCTATTAAGCTCATATTATACAATCTCTAGTTCTAAAAACTTAAATTCATCTACATCAAATAAACCCATATCAGTTAGTTTTATACTTGGTATTACAGGTAATGCCATAAAGGATAATGTCATAAATGGATCATATCCATCATTAACTCCTAAACTTTTACCTATTTCTATCATCTTATCCAATTCTATAATTAACTCATTTAATGGCTTTTTAGAAACTATCCCACCTATTTCAAGTGCAAGTTCACCTAGTACTTTGGATTTCGATACTACTACTAAACCTCCACCTATTCCTTTTAATCTATTTATAGCAATTAACATATCTTCATCATTATCACCAATCACTATAAGATTGTGGCTATCATGCCCTACAGTTGTTGCTATAGCTCCATTTTTCAATCCAAATCCTTCAATAATCCCTAGACCTATATTTCCAGTGTTATTATGTCTTTCTATTACTGCTAATTTTAAATTATCTTCATCACTAATGTATTTACCATCAATTACTTTTACTTCCCTTTCTACTTTTTCTGTCACTAAATTATTTGGAATTAATTTTATTATATTAACTTTATTTCCATTTAGTTTTATTTCTAAATCTTCTTTATTTATCTCATTTATTTTTACCGTATTTAACATATTGGATATATCATTATTATCTTGAGTTTCAAATCTTGCCTCTAGATTTTCTCCAACTAAAATACCTTTTTTATATACAGCTTCAATTTTAAAATCTTCCAAATTATCTATAACAACTAAATCTGCTATATATCCTGGTGCTACAGCACCTCTATCTTTAAGTCCATAACATTCTGAAGCATTTAAACTTGCCATTTTAATACAATCTACTGGGTCTAATCCTATTGATATAGATTTTCTAATATTATGATCTATACTTCCTTCATTTACAAAATCACTTGGATGTTTATCATCTGTACAGAATATACACCTTCTAAGATTATCTTTATTAACCACTCCAATTAAATCTTTTAAATTTCTTGCAGCTGAACCTTCCCTTATTTGAATATACATACCAAGTCTTAGCCTCTCAAGCATTTCTTCACTAGTTGAACATTCATGTTCTGTATCTATTCCACCAATCACATAGGCATTTAAATCTTTTCCACTTAATCCTGGTCCATGACCATCTATTATCTTATTATTATTTTTTGCCAACAATAATTTTTCCATAACTTTTTCGTCAGAATTTATAACTCCTTGAAAATTCATCATCTCTCCCAAGCCCAGAACTCTTTCATGATTTATAAGTTTTTCTAAATCATCAGCAAGTAAAGTAGCTCCAGCATTTTCAAAATCCGTTGAAGGTACACAACTTGGTAACATAACAAATACATCTAATGGAATATCTTCGCTTTCATTTAATATATATTCTATCCCCTCTATACCCTTTACATTTCCTATCTCATGGGGATCAGCAATTATAGTTGTAACTCCCCTTGGTACTATTGCCTTTGCAAATTCTTTTGGCCCTACCATTGCTGATTCAATATGCACATGTCCATCTATAAAACCTGGTGAGATATATTTTCCTTTTAAATCAATTTCTTTAATTCCACTATAGTTTTTTCCAACTCCAACTATTATTCCATTTGATATAGCTATGTCTTCTTCTATAATTTCATTTGTAAAAACATTTATAACATTTCCATTTTTAATTACTAAATCAGCATATTTTTCTCCACTTGCTATTGAGATATCATTTTTCAATCTTTCTATATTCATAAAATACCTCCATTCTATTTATAATCAATCTTCATTTAATATTATCTTTAATAAATTTTCTGGTGTTGCTGGCAGTTCAAATACCCTTTTTCCAGTTGCATTATAAATTGCATTTAATATTGCTGGTATTACTGGTACCATAACTGGTTCTCCTATTCCCTTTGCTCCATATGGTGATGTTCCTTCTGGGTCTTCTATTATAATGGATTCTATATCAGGAGTATCCAATGCTATTGGCATTAGATATTTTGAAAATTTATCATTTAAAATCTTTCCATTATATAAATTTATATCTTCGTATAAGGTCATTCCCATTGCCATAACAAATCCACCTTCAATCTGTCCTTCTACTAAATGTGGATTCACTGCTCTACCTACATCTTGTGCTACCTTAGCACTTATTATATCAACTTGTCCAGTCAATGTATTTACTTCTAATTCTACAGAACAAGCATTAAAAGTATATGGCCAATACGGTGCACCTAATCCCGTTTCTTCATCCATCATAACTGTTTGTGCTGTAAATTTTTCCTCTACTATTATTTTATCACTATATTTTTTAGAAAGCTCAGTGTAACTAATATTTTTTCTCGGGAAGAATTCAACAAATATATTTCCATCTTCAACTTTAAATCCTGTTGTTGAATTTAATTCTAATTCATCTTTTGCTATTTCAAATATTTCTTTTAAAAATGATTCACAAGCCTTTTTAATCGCATTTCCTGTATTATAAGTTTGTCTTGTAGCTGCAGCCGTTCCTGAATCAGGCATTAAAGTCGTATCTTCATTAACCAATATTATATCATCAATTTTTGTACCTAATGTCTCTGCTGCTATCTGTATCATGGCAGTCTTTGCTCCCTGTCCTACTTCGGTTACTCCAGTAAATACCCCTATCTTTCCATCTTCTAATAATTCTATTCGCGCTCTTGATATATCTGGAAAACCATTTCCATAACCTGTTCCATAAAATGCAAGACCTAATCCTGTACCTCTTTTAATCATTCTTCTCACCTCTTCCCACAAAGTTCATATCTTTAGTCACAGCGTCTAAGCATTCTTCCAACGGAACTCCATCTGTTAAGATTTGACCTGTTGCCGTCTCTGAACCTTTTCTAAAAATATTTTTCCTTCTTATTTCTATTGGTGATATATTTAATTTTTCTGCTAATATATCCATCTGTTGCTCATAAGCCATTGAAGGTTGTGTTGCTCCAAATCCTCTTTTTGCACCAGCATAAGGATTATTTGTATAAACAGCTATACTATCAACTTTTATATTTGGTACATAATATGGTCCTGATGCATGTACTCCTGCCTTCCTCAATACATTTATTGCCCAAGAAGCATATGCTCCACCATCTCCAATTATTTCAATTTCCATTGCTGTTAAAAATCCATTCTTATCAGCACCAGTTTTATATTTCATTATAAATGGATGTCTCTTAGAATGTGCATAGAAAGATTCTTCTCTAGACATAAGAATCTTTATTGGTCTTTTCAGTTCCTTTGCTGCTAATGCCATATGGATTTGCATACTGATATCTTCTCTTCCACCAAATGCTCCACCCACATTTGTATTTATAATCCTAACTTCATCTTCATCTAAACCAAGTGCTATTGCAATCTCTTCTCTATCATAATGCGGATATTGTGTAGCAGTAACTACTGTAACTCTCCCTTCATCATCAATATAGGATAATGCAGATTCTGGTTGCATAAATCCATGTTCTACCATTGAAGTTTTATAGGTATTCTCCACAATTATATGACTATTTCTAAATCCCTCTTCCCAATCACCTTTTCTTATCTTAAAATGATGGACAATATTATTTTCAAATTCTTCATGAATTTGAATTGCTTCTCCACTCATTCCATATACTGGATCAAAAATAGCTTCCAGTTCATCATATTCTATATCTATAGTTTCAATAACTTCATCACATATTTCCTTTGTTTCAGCAACTATAAATGCAATTGGATCTCCTATTCTTCTAACCTTTTTCTCACATAATGTATCATGGTCTTTTAATACTACTCCATGTTTATTATATGCTAAATCCTCATATGTGAATATCCTAATAAGTCCTTCAATCTCTAATGCTTTTGAAATATCTAATTTAAAATATCCATGAGGAACTGTTGACCTTAATGTTTTTGCCCATAATTGATTTTCTATATTCAAATCATCTGGGTAGATTGCTTCTCCAGTAACTTTTGACTTTGCATCAACTCTTTTTATATCTTTTCCTATGTGATTAAGATTCATCTTTTTCACCTCTTATCTTTTCTGCTGCAAGTTCAACTGCATCAACCATTTTTTTATACCCTGTACATCTACATAGATTTCCTGACAGTTTTTCTCTAATCTCTTCCCTTGTAAAGTCTAAACTTTCATCTAGTATTGCCTTTGAGGATACTACCATTCCTGGAATGCAATAACCACATTGAACTGCTCCAACATCTATATAAGCCTGTTGTATTGGATGTAGTTCACCGTTTTCTCCTTCTAAACCCTCTATAGTTATAATATTTGCACCATCTACTTGAAATGCCATTACTAAACAGGAATCTACAACTTCACCATCAAGTAACACCGTACAGTTGCCACATTCACCTTCACCACAACCTTCTTTTGTTCCCGTTAATCCTAAATCCTCTCTTAATAAATCTATTAATCTTGAGTTTTCATCAATATCTAGATTATAGTCTATTTCATTTACTCTTACATTTATATTAATCATAATATCACCTCTTCTAAGGCTTCTTTAAAAGTATACTCAACTGCTACTTTTTTATACGGAAATGTTGATCTACCTTCTAGTCTTTCTCTCATAGATTCTTGTAATATTTTAAATGCTTCTTCTTTTATATTATTATCTAATGATTTTCCTAATAGAAATTCTTCAACTCGCCTCTCTCTTAATGGATATAATCCCAATGCTCCTGATGCTATTTTTATATCTAGTATTATATTATCTTTTAATTCTAATAATATACTATTGGATATTCTTGATATTGCCAAAGCTTTTCTTAGTCCTAGTTTTGAAAAGGATAATCTTCCCTTTGGATTTTTAAATTTTATTTTTGTTAGTAATTCATTATCTTTTATTTTAGAATTTTTTTCTATATAAAAATCCTCTAAACCTACTTCTCTAATACCATTTATACTTTCATAAACCAATATGGCATCTAAACAAAGTAATGGTGGTATTGCATCCCCAGCCGAAGAACCATTTACAATATTTCCACCTATCGTCCCTCTATTTCTTATTTGTGGTGATCCGACTAATTCACAAGCCTTTTTAAATCCATATAGATTATCATTAAAAATATTGCTATTTATTATATCTGTAAAACTTGTAGTGGGACCTATTTCAATAATATTATCTTTTTCTAAGATATAATTTAATTCTTCTATTTTAGTAATATCTATTAGAGCATTTGTTTTTATCTTTTTACTCCTCATCTTAACTAAGATATCCGTTCCTCCTGCAATTATCTTAGAATTATCCTCTGTATCTAATATATTTAATACTTCTTCTATGCTCTTTGGAATATAAGCTTTTTGTATATTCAATTTTATCCCTCCTTAATAAGTTTTAAAAAATGCCGCCTTTCAATTGAAAGGCGGCATTCATTATGTTCTATCCCGTTATTAATGGTGCTAATACTTTTAATATAAATACTATTGCTAATATAAACATTACTACTGATACATCTTTTTTCTTTCCGGATAATAATTTTAATGCTACATATGAAACTATACCAAATACAATACCTTCTGCTATACTATATGCAAATGGCATCATAATAATTGCCAAAAATGCTGGTATTGCTTCTGTATAATCTTCTTCTAAGTCTATGTTCTTTACTGCTGATATCATGAATAATCCAACATAAATAAGCGCTGGTGATGTTGCTGCTGATGGGATTATTCGAAATATTGGTGCAAGGAATAATGCCAATGCAAACATAACTGCTGTTGACAATGATGTTAATCCTGTTCTACCACCATCTGCAACCCCTGAAGCTGATTCTACAAAAGTTGTTACTGTACTTGTACCTAAACAAGCACCAGATACTGTACCAACTGCATCTGCTAAAAGTGCCTGCTTAACATTTGCTAATTTTCCATCTTCATCTAACATATCTGCTTTTGAAGCAACTCCTATTAATGTACCAACTGTATCAAAGACATCAACAAATAAGAATGTAAATACTGTTATAAACATTTCAAGTGTAAATATTTGTGACCATTCAAATTTAAATGCAACTTCTCTTACACTTGGTGGCAATGAAAAAAGAGCTGTTGGAACTGGAGTTATTTTAAGTGGAAGTCCAATAATAGTTGTTAATACAATTCCTATTAAAAGAGCCCCCTTTACTTTTCTTGCAAGTAGTACTCCTGTTATTACTAACCCTATAATCACTAATGCTGATTCTTTTGTCAATAAATTACCTAGAGCTAGTATTGTATCTCCCTCTTTGGTTATTAAATTTACATTTGCCAATCCAATCAAGGTTATAAATAATCCTATACCTACTGATACTGCATGTTTTAAATTAATTGGTATTGCATCAAAGATTGCTTCTCTTACACTAAATAATGATAATACTATGAAAATAATTCCTTCGAGAAGTACTGCTGTCAGTGCAAATTGCCAAGTTTTTCCCATACCTAAAACTACTGTATAGGTGAAGAATGCATTAAGACCCATACCTGGAGCTAATGCAAATGGATAATTTGCATATAATGCCATTATTACCGTTGCTATAATTGCTGATACTGCTGTTGCTGTAAATACCCCACCTGGATCCATACCAGCATCTGCAAGCATGCTTGGGTTTACAACTAAAATATACCCCATTGTCATAAAGGTAGTTATACCAGCCATGATTTCTGTTCTTACATCTGTTCCATGTTCCTGTAATCTAAATTTTTTCTCTAAAAAACCTTGCATAATCTCTCCTCCTTTTTATTTTATATTTACTTACTTAATCTAATCTTAACATATATTCTGTGTAATTTCCTTACTTTTCTTAATTTTAAAATAAGAATGCATTCTAAAAATATGCATTCTTATAATGTTAATATTATTCAATTACTGGAGGAAGTACTGTAAAGTTATTTACATCAACAATTCCTCTATCTGTTAATTTCCAAGTTGGGCTTGTAGATAATGCTAAGAATGATAAATGCATAAGTGGTCCATGAATTTCACAACCTAAATCATTTGAAATTATATTTTCAATTTCAATTAGCTTTTCTGATAATTCGTGACCAGTTAATTCATCTGATATTAATCCGCCTACTCCCAATCTCATATCAGATAATATTCTTCCCTTATTGGTAACAGCGATTCCACCGCCTAGCTCAATAACTCTATTAACTGCTTCCATCATATCTCTATAATTTGTACCTACAACCATTATATTATGTGTATCATGTGCTACTGATTCAGCAAAAGCTCCTTCTTTTAAGCCAAATCCTTGTACAAATGATTTACCTATATTTCCATCTGTTCTTCCATATCTTTCTACACATGCCATAAGAAGATTATCTGATGATGGATCTGCTTGAGTTATACCATTTTGTACATTCACTGTTGCTTCTGCATTTCCAGTTAAGTTTTGATCTGGTATTGCAATTATAGCTCTCACTCTTGCAGTATTTCCATTAGCTTTAATATATAGATCTTCTTCTTTAATAGGTTTTATCTTAACTGAATGTTTTACTTCGTCAGGATAAGTATATTTTGGTAAATCTATTAATAATTCATTGTTTGAAGCAACTAATTTACCATTTAAAAATACTCCATCAACTGTCATTTCATTTATATCACCTATTATAGCAATATTAGCTTTTTTACCAGGTGCCAGCACTCCCACTTCATCAAATCCAAAATAAGTTGCTGGATTTATTGTTGCCATTTGAATAGCTTCAACAGGTTCTATTCCTTCTTTAATAGTTCTTCTAATTATCTCATTCATATGGAAGTTTTGTAAATCACTAGCAATCATATCATCTGTTGCTAATATACATCTTCTTGAGTCCATACCTTCTTCAGTAACGGCTCTAATACATTCTCCCATATTTTTCTGAGTAGAACCTTCTCTCATAAATACATAAACACCTTGTCTTATCTTATCCATTGCCTCTTCTTTAGTAGTTGTTTCATGGCATGAACAATCTCCACCAGTTGAAATAATATGCGCCGCTAGATCCTTTCCAAATAATTCTGGAGCATTTCCATCTACAACCATATTATTACTTCTAGCATACATAGTTGATGCTAAAAGATCTGTAATTACTTCTGGCGTATTATTATAAACATGTTGAACATTACTAAATCCTTGTAATTCTCCAATACCAATTATATTGTTATGGTTAAGTAAATCTTCCATATCCTTTGAACTTATATCAACCGCAGCTGTCTCTAGAGTTGGACTATCTGGAACTAATGATGGAACTACCATATGAACATCATTTGGCACATAGTTTATCTCATCTGCCATCGCCTTCATTCCTATAACTCCTAAAGAGTTTCCAATTTCATGTGGGTCAGCTACTAAAGTTGTAGTCCCTGATGGTATTGAAAGTCTTGAAAATTCAGTAATTGTCAACATACTTGATTCAAAATGCATATGCGAATCTATAAATCCTGGTGACATATGCTTTCCTTCCATATCTATCACCATTGTGTTTTCGCCTATTAAATCCTTGCAATCACCAACTAATAATATTCTTTCACCTTTAATAGCAATATCTCCTCTGTAGATTTCTCTACTAAGTACGTTTACAATATTACCATTATATAATACAATATCGGCAAAAGTTTTATCGTCCATAAGAACATCTATCATTTCTCTAAATTCCATTGCTTTTTTTAAATAATTTGTGCTTGTTTTGCCCATCTTCTACCCCTCTCTCAAGCTATTCTTCTATATCAACCTTGTCTACAATTCCTACAATTGCTGCATCTGCTGATGCTTTTGGGTTTCCCATAGCATTTCTTGAAGCTGTGCCAGTGGCATAAATAACTATTTCTCCTATACCTGCACCTACTGTATCTACCATAACTATTGATTCTCCAAATGGTTTCATGTCTAAGTCTAGAGGCTGTGTAATCATTAGTTTAGAACCAACTAAACTATCATCTTTTCTTGTTGCTACTACTGTTCCTATTACCTTGCCTAATTTCAAAATATCGCCCCCTATCTAACTCTCTCTATTGTCATTCCCATTTTTTTTGCTTTATCTACAGCTAAAGGTGTTATTATATCACCTTTATTTAATTTCAGAATTTTTACATCTGGATTTTTTTCTAAATCATTTACGGTTATAACTCTGTTTTTAGAAATATCAGTTTTTAAAATTATTTCTTCAGTTTTTGCTTCTTCTTTTATAATTGTATTTAGGTAATATCCTGAGCGTATTTCTTTAACACCCATCTCATTTAATATATTTATATGACTATCTATTATAGATTGTATTTTACTATTTTGAGTTTTCTTACCTAAAAATTCTCTTACATTGCTATAGTCAAAATATACTTCCTTATTATCATATAAGAAACTCCATGCTATTGTAGAAATTAAACTATCAATTATACCTGAGGATATTTTAGATACTGTATTTATAGTTACATTAATACCTATCATAAAGATATATTCATTTACAATTTTTTCTAGATTAAATATATCTTCTTCAGTAATTATCCTTCTTGGTTCTAGTTCAGAGATAATTTTTTCTGCATCTAAAATTTTTTCTGACATAAAAGAAAAGGCTAAATCAATTGTATATCCTTTTTCTTTTAAATGTTTTATCTCTCTTATCTTTTGAATAGTATTAAAATTTGATCCAGTTATAACGACCAAAATCTTTTTATCTCGATTATAACTATCTCCATTATTAATTTTTTTAGTTATATCAGATAAAACATTTAAAGTTATACTATTCCAGCTCATTTATTTCACCTATTATTCGTATTGTTTTAATATAACTCTTTCAACTTCTGAATGTGGTCTTGGTATTACATGTACTGAATGTAATTCTCCAACATTTCTAGCTGCTTCTGCTCCAGCATCTACTGCTGCTTTAACTGCTCCAACATCTCCTCTTACCATAACAGTTACTAAACCAAATCCAATTTTTTCATATCCTACAAGTGTAACACTTGCTGCTTTTACCATTGCATCTGCTGCTTCTATTGAACCTACTAATCCTTTAGTTTCTACTAATCCTAATGCTTGACTCATTATAATTCCCCCTTATTATTTATCTTTCGTTTCTTTTTTTTCTACTTTTTCTTTCTTTTCTTCCTTTAAATTATTTGCAAATTGTTTTGTCAATTTATCTATTTCATCATGTGGTCTTGGTATTACTTTAGATGTAAAGATTCTACCAACCTTATTACCTGCTTCAACCGCTGCTTCAACTGCCGCTTGAACTGCTGCAACTTCTCCAGCTATTTGTAAATTTACTCCTACTAGCCCTTCTACTCCTATAACTTTATCTACTCCAACTAAAGTTACATCTGCTGCTTTACTAGCAGCATCTAGAGCTGCTGTAGCAGTAGCAAAGCCTATTGCTTCAATCAATCCTAAAGCTTTGTTCATACTGCACCTCCATTTACTATGAAATTATTTCTTTATTAGACTATTTACCGCTTGGCTTAAATTTAGAATTGTACTTCCTTTAACATT
>RRZU011506675.1_pt1 | contig 17335 bp, 15 predicted proteins | sample 2165561 | NCBI WGS metagenome assembly RRZU01 (sample SAMN10456909, study PRJNA506462) | wastewater metagenome | isolation source: wastewater sludge | place: USA: Moscow, Idaho | reverse complement strand
GAATCGCGTTCATCAGCACGGAAGAGGGGTCCGAGGCCTTGCCGCCGGGGACGTAGAGGCCGGCGCGGTCGGGCGGCGTCACCTTCTGGCCCAGCATCGTGCCGCGCGTTTCCTCGCTTTCGTCTTCGTATTGCCAGCTCTGCAGAGGCTGCCGCAGGTGGTAGCTGCGCACGCGCTCGGCAGCGGCTTCGAGCGCCTGGCGCTGTGCTGGTGGCAGGCTGGAGAGTGCCTGCTGCAGTTTGTTCTGAGAGAGTTCGAGTTCGGCCATCGAATGGACCCTCAGGGCATCGAAACGCCGGGTGTACTCGATCACTGCGGCGTCGCCGTGTGCTTTCACCTCGGAGAGGATGCTGGCGACCGTCTGTTCGACGCAGGCATCCTGCGCCGCCTCGAAGGCCAGCAGCGCATCGAGGCGGGCCTGGAAGTCGGCGTCCGTGCTGGATAGGCGCTTGATCTCAATCATTGGTCGATGACTCCGTGACTTCGGCGATGGCTTCGAGAATCGGCGCCAGCATTTCGCGTTTCAGCTTGAGTGCGGCCTGATTGACGATCAGCCGCGACGAGATGTCCATGATGTGCTCGCAGGCGAGCAGATTGTTGGCTTTCAGCGTATTGCCGGTGGACACCAGGTCGACGATGGCATCGGCAAGTCCGGCCAGCGGTGCCAGTTCCATCGACCCGTAGAGCTTGATCAGGTCGACATGTACGCCCTTGGCCGCGAAGTGTTCGCGGGCAATATTGACGTACTTGGTCGCCACCTTGAGGCGCGCGCCCTGGCGCACGGCGTGCGCGTAGTCGAAACCGGCGGGTACGGCGACCATCATCCGGCACCTGGCGATCTTCAGGTCGATCGGCTGGTAGAGACCTTCACTGCCGTGCTCGAGCAAAACGTCCTTGCCGGCGACGCCGAGGTCGGCGGCACCGTATTGCACATAGGTCGGGGTATCGGTGGCGCGGACGATGACCACGCGGACATTTTCCCGATTGGTCGGGATGATCAAGCGGCGCGAGGTCTCTGGATCCTCGAGCGGCTCGATCCCGGCGGCTGCCAGCAGGGGCAGAGTCTCGTCAAAAATCCGGCCCTTCGATAGAGCAATGGTGATGCCGTCCACGGCCTTTTCCCTGCGCGACAAAGCCCGCATTCTACCGCAATGCAGCGGCCGGAGCGGCACACGCGAGAGTCAGTCGGCAAGGGAAGGAACGAGGCGAGGTGCCCTTCGCTGCTTTCCTGAAGCGGGCAGTATTGCCCTGAAGGGTTAGAGTTTAGGCATAAATGGCGTATTATTCGGGCGCCGTGGCGCAAGCAGGGGGAAAGCCTGCAGAAAAGCAAGAGTTATGCAGCGCACGCGGTCACGATGGCGCTGGATCTGGTCGTTCCTTCGGAGAGTTCCCGGGGGGCAACCGGGGTATTCAGCTGCCGCAAACACCGGAGGAGCACTCAGATGGACCAACTGCATCTTTACATCAACCTTGGACTGATTCTGGCCTTCGTCGCCGGCAATGCCTTTTTTGTCGGTTCGGAGATCGCCATTTCCTCGGCCCGCCGCAGCCGCATCAGGCAGTTGTCAGAGGAGGGCGATCGGCGCGCAGCACGGGTCGAGATGCTGCACAATGAGCCGGAACGTTTCTACTCGGTGACCCAGGTCGGCATCACCCTGGTTTCCCTGGGCCTTGGCGCCGTCGGTATGGAGACGATCAGCACGCTGACCGATTCGACCTTCGTCTCGACCTTTGCCCTGTTCGGCGACAGCGAAGCCCTCGTCAAGGCAGCACACACGGTCTCGTACGTCTTCGCCTTTATCGTCATTTCGTTTCTGCATGTGGTCGCCGGCGAGCTGGCGCCCAAGGTGCTGGCCTTTCACAAGGCCGAGCAGATGAGCATGGCGGTTGGCGGCATCATCAACATTCTTTACCTCACCTTCCGGCCGCTGATCTACATCATGAAGCTGTCTTCAGACGCGTTGCTGCGGCTTTTCGGGCAGCGGAATCTCGAAGGCGAAGGCCATAGCCACTTCACGATGTCGGTCGAGGAAATCCGCATGATTCTCTCGGCGAGCGAGAAGGATGGGACACTGGCGCCGGAGGAAACGGAGATGATCCGCGGGGTGTTCAAACTCGACGAGCACACGGTGCGCGAGGCCATGATCCCGCGCACGCGCATCCGGGCCCTGGCGCAGGAAGATACCTTGGCCGACGCCCTGCGTGTCTTCCGCGACGTGCCACACGCACGCTTCCCGGTGTACGACAAGAGCCTGGACCGGATCACTGGCGTGGTCGCCATCAAGGAATTGCTGACGGTGATGGCCGAGAGTACCGGCCAGACGCTCGAAGAAGTCAGTCACCGTCCAGTCGGTGACTTTGTGCAGGCGCCGTACGTCGTTCCCAACAGCAAGTTGCTGAGCGACCTGCTCAAGGACTTCAAGCGCACCCGGCAGCAGATGGCGGTGGTGATCGACGAGTATGGCGGCACCGAGGGCATCATCACGCTCGAAGACATCCTCGAGGAAATCGTCGGCGACTACGAGGATGAATTCACTCGCCAGGCGAGGCGAGTCAGGAAACTGATTGGCAGTCAGTATGAAATCGACGCCTCGATGCGGGTTTCCGATCTCGACGTCCTGCTTGATTTCCCGTTCCCGACTGATGACGACTACGTCACCCTCGCGGGATTGTTCTACAAGAGGCACGGCAGCGTGCCGAAAGTCGGCGATACCGTCCAGCTGGAAGGCGGCCAACTGACGGTGCTCGAGATGGACAACCATCGGATCACCCTGTTGAAGTTCGAAGATACCGCCGTTGGAGACGATGGGGTCGTCCGTCTGGTCGAAAACTCTTCGGCAGCAGATGCCAGTTTGCCATCCACGGACGAGTCGCACGCAACGAATGACCGCTAGCCAGTGACGACGGCTTGCCGGGCTCGTCGCAGCGATTCCCGCGGTTGCTAGCGAACGCAATCGACCGAGTAGACCGGCTTGCCGTCGACGATTGCCTTGACCAGGCCATGGACGTCGGTCTCGAAGCCAGGGAAACGCTCGTTGAAATCGCGCGCGAATTGCAGGTAGCGAACGATCGTGGCGTTGAAGCGCTCGCCCGGGATCAGCAGGGGAATTCCCGGTGGGTAGGGAGTCAGCAGGGTGCTGGTGATCCTTCCCTCCAGATCGTCGATCGGAACGCGGTCAATCTCGCGATGTGCCATACGGGCAAAAGCATCGGTCGGCTTCATTGCCGGCTCCATGTCCGAGAGGTACATGCGAGTGGTCAGGTGCGCGACATCGTTGGCCGCGTAGATGCCGTGGATCTGCTTGCAGAGGTCTTTCAGCCCGCATTTCTCGTAGCGCGGATTCTTGGCCAGGAACTCGGGCATCACCTTCCACAAGGGCATGTTCTGGTCGTAACCATCCTTGAACTGTTGCAGTTCGGTGACCAGCGTGTTCCAGCGACCCTTGGTGATGCCGATGGTGAACATGATGAAGAAGGAATAGAGACCACATTTCTCGACAATGATGCCGTGCTCGGCCAGGTACTTGGTGACGATCGCCGCCGGAATTCCCCAATCAGCGAAGTCTCCGTCGACATCGAGTCCCGGCGTAATGACCGTTGCCTTGATCGGGTCGAGCATGTTGAAGCCTTCGGCGAGCATGCCGAAGCCGTGCCAGCGTTCGCCAGGCTTGAGGATCCACGCCGAACGTTCGGCCAGTCCCTCGCCGGCAAGGTCGTCCGGACCCCAGACCTTGAACCACCAGTCGGCACCCCATTCCTTTTCGACCTTGCGCATCGTGCTGCGGAAGTTGAGCGCTTCGGCTATTGATTCGTCCACCAGTGCGGTGCCGCCGGGGGCTTCCATCATCGCTGCCGCGACGTCGCAGGAGGCGATGATCGCGTACTGCGGCGAGGTCGAGGTGTGCATCAGGTACGCTTCGTTGAAGACATCGCGGTCGAGTTTGCGCCCTTCGGAATCCTGGACGAGAATCTGCGAGGCTTGCGAGAGACCGGCCAGCAGCTTGTGCGTCGACTGCGTCGAAAAGATCATCGCATCCTTGCAGCGCGGGCGATCAGCGCCGATGGCATGGTAATCGCCGTAGAAATCATGGAAAGCCGCGTGCGGCAGCCAGGCTTCGTCGAAGTGCAGGGTATCGATCACGCCATCGAGCATTTCCTTGATTTCTTCGACATTGTAGAGGATGCCGTCGTAGGTGCTCTGGGTGATGGTGAGTACGCGCGGTTTGGCGGCGACCGCGCGCGCGAAGGGATGCGCCGCGATCTTCTTCTGGATGTTCTCCCAGCGGAACTCTTCTTTCGGTATCGGTCCGATGATCCCGTAGTGGTTGCGGGTCGGCATCAGGAAGACCGGGATGGCACCGGTCATGATGATCGAATGAAGAATCGATTTGTGGCAGTTGCGATCGACGACGACGACGTCGCCTGGCGCGACGGTCGAATGCCAGACGATCTTGTTCGAGGTCGAGGTGCCGTTGGTGACGAAAAACAGGTGGTCGGCATTGAAGATTCGCGCCGCATTGCGCTCCGAGGCGGCGACCGGACCGGTGTGGTCGAGTAACTGACCGAGTTCCTCGACGGCGTTGCAGACATCGGCGCGCAGCATGTTCTCGCCGAAGAACTGGTGGAACATCCGCCCGACCGGACTTTTCAGGAAAGCGACACCGCCCGAGTGACCGGGGCAGTGCCAGGAATACGATCCGTCCTCGGCATAGTGCGTCAAGGCGCGGAAGAAGGGCGGCGCCAGGCTCTCCAGGTAGGCCTTGGCCTCGCGGACCACGTGGCGGCCGATGAACTCGGAAGTATCCTCGAACATGTGAATGAAGCCATGCAACTCGCGCAGCACGTCGTTCGGGATGTGCCGGGAGGTGCGCGTTTCGCCGTACAGGAAGATCGGGATGTCCTCGTTGCGGCAGCGAATCTCCTTGACGAAGGCACGCAGACTGCCGACGGTCTGGTCGGCCTTGCCGTGTCTGAAGTCTTCATCGTCGATGGACAGAATGAAGGCCGAGGCGCGGCTTTGTTGCTGGGCAAACGAAGTCAGGTCACCATAACTGGTCACGCCGAAGACTTCAAAGCCCTTCTTCTCGATCGCCTTGGCCAGCGCGCGAATCCCGAGCCCGCCGGTGTTTTCCGAACGGTAGTCTTTGTCGATGACGATGACCGGGAAATTGAAATGCATTCAGGGATCCAGTATCAGGAGTCGGTTGGCTGGGGGGCGGCGACAAGCGCAGCACAGTTGATTTGCCTGCATGCCTCGGTACCTTGCGGTGTGTGGCGTCGCATGCCCATCAGATCTTCGGCAAGGTCACGCCCATCTGGCCCTGATACTTGCCGCCACGATCCTTGTACGATATTTCACATTCCTCGTCGGATTCGAAGAACAGAACCTGCGCGATGCCTTCATTGGCGTAAATCTTGGCGGGCAGTGGCGTCGTATTCGAGAACTCGAGCGTTACATGGCCTTCCCCCTCGGGTTCAAAAGGCGTGACGTTTACGATGATGCCGCAACGGGCATAGGTACTCTTCCCGAGGCAGACTGTCAGGACGCTGCGCGGAATGCGGAAATACTCGATGGTCCGCGCCAGGGCAAAGGAGTTCGGCGGGATGATGCAGAAATCGTTCTTGACCTCGACGAACGAATTCGGATCGAAGTTCTTCGGGTCAACGATCGTCGAGTTCAGATTGGTGAACAGCTTGAATTCGTTGGAACAGCGAATGTCGTAGCCATAGCTGGAGGTGCCGTAGGAAACGATGCGGCGACCATCGATCTCGCGCACCTGATTCGGCTCGAAAGGGTCGATCATGCCGTGCTCTGCCGCCATGCGGCGGATCCACCTATCCGATTTGATTGACATTGCCGCTTACCCCAACACACCGCTGATCCAGGAAAGGCTCTCATTCTACGGTGTCCAGGCAACAGAAGGAACTGCTGTCGAGAGCGCTGCCGTTCTCGTACTTGCGGTCTCGTGCACGCTGTTTGATGTGCAAGTCGCGTCAGCGACTCACGAATCCTGCCCTGAGCCTTGTCGAAGGGCTTCTCTTCTCACTATGACTTTCATGATCGGGGGTGCCTGGAAAAGTCATGACGATTAGTTGCCCTTGCCGGCAGGCGTGTGGCAAGGCTCAGATGGCTCAAATGCAGGACGGCCCGGCCCCGTGTCGCTGCCGGAGGAAGGCCGCTCAAGTGTTCTGTACGACGATACTCGGAAACTTTGCACTCATGTCCCTGGCGCGCTCGGCAACCTTGACCGCCAGGCGGCGCGCAATCGTGCGATAAATCTCGGCAGCGCGCGATTCCGGTGCGCCGACCACTGTCGGCTTGCCGGAGTCGGTCAGTTCGCGAATCGAGAGTTCCAGTGGCAGGGCGCCGAGGAACTCGGTGTCGTAGTCCCGGCACATCTGCTCGCCGCCGCCCTGACCGAAAATGTATTCCTCGTGTCCACACTGCGTGCAGATGTGGATGCTCATGTTTTCCACCAGGCCGAGAATCGGGATGCCGACCTTCTCGAACATCTTCAGTCCCTTGCGCGCGTCGATCAGGGCGATGTCCTGCGGGGTGGTGACGATGACCGCACCGGTGACCGGGACCTTCTGTGCCAGCGTCAGCTGCGTGTCGCCGGTTCCTGGCGGCAGGTCAACCACCAGATAATCGACATCCTGCCAGTTGGTCTGCTTGAGCAATTGTTCGAGCGCCTGGGTGACCATCGGCCCGCGCCAGACCATCGGTGAATCGACGTCGATCATGAACCCGATCGACATCGCCTGCAGGCCATGCGCCCATAGTGGATCCATCGACGTACCATCCTGTGATTCCGGTTTCTGTCCGGCCAGGCCGAGCATCTGCGGCTGTGAAGGACCGTAGATGTCGGCGTCGAGCAGACCCACGCTGGCCCCTTCCTGGGCCAGCGCCAATGCCAGATTCACCGCCGTCGTGCTCTTGCCGACGCCCCCCTTGCCGGAGGCGATGGCGATGATGTTCTTGACGCCGGGCAGCGGCTTCAGGCCACGCTGAACGGTGTGCGCGACGATCTTGACCGTGACATTGACACTGACATTGCCGACTCCGGGGATGCTCCTGAGCTTTGTGAGCACCGCGCGCCGAATGTCGTCCAGCTGGGTTTTTGCCGGATAACCCAATTCGATATCGAGCGCGAGGTCGGCGCCGTCGATCCTGATGTTCCTGGCGGAACGTGTGGAGACAAAATCCTTTTGGGTATTGGGATCGATCAACTCCTTGAGTGCCGCCTGTACGGCTTCAGTCGTTACAGCCATTGGTCAAAGCTCCTGTGGTGGATACCAGAGTAATTTAGTAAAGTTTAACCGAAATATCGGCAAAGCACACGCAAGCCCGCGATGCCGGGTGCAGTAGTTCGGCAGTTGGCAGACCGGAGGGAAACTATGGATCGACTAGCGCCGGAAGCAGACCAGCGGCGCTTGATCAGAAGATCGCGGGCTGGCTGTGGTAGCGAACCCAGTCTCGCCATGTGGCGAATACCGTCGGATCGAGTGCAGCGATCACCGGGCGTCGCCAGACATCATCCGCGTTGTAGTCATCCTGTGCAAGGGTACACATCTGGCCGCCGGCTTCGCGCAGGATCAGGCTGCCGGCGGCGTAGTCCCAGAGCATCTGGCCGCCGTGCAGATAGAGATCGAGCCGACCCGCGGCGAGGTTGCACCAGTCGAGTGTCGAGCTGCCGAAATTGCGCTGTGAGTAAAAAGGCGGGCTGACTGCGATTCGGTCAGCCAGTGGCTTCGGGATCCGTTTGAAGTCTACTCCCCCGACGGCGCGACGGATATCCGCAGTCACCTGGCGCAAGGGCAGGCGGCGGCCATTGAGGTAGGCGCCATTGCCTTCACGGGCATAGAACATTTCGTCGGTGATCGGATTGTAGGTCACCGCCAGGCGTGCGCGCCGCGCACTCATCCAGGCGATGGAAACGGCAAAGCAGGGCAGCCCGTTGATGAAATTGGTGGTGCCGTCAATCGGGTCGATACACCACAGCCCGTGCTCGTCGGTGCTGCCGTCTTGCCAACCGGCTCGTTGCACCGCCGGTGTCATTTCTTCGCCAATGATCGGGCAGGCGTGGATCTCGGTCAGACGCCCCATGAGAAAATGCTGCGCAGCGAGGTCGGCTTCCGAGCACAGCGAACCATCGTCCTTGCGTTGTCCATGACTGACGCGCAGGAAACGCGGAATGATCTCGCGTTGCGCCACCTCGCGGACCACCGCGACGCTGGCGTCGAGCATGCGCTTCAGCTTGGCGTCAGTGATCGCCGGCGTGCCTGCGCCTTCTTCATCGCACATGCTGAATCAGTTGCGCCACTTGATCGAGCAACCCATGCTGGCGGTCTGCTCGTGTGGGCCGCGACCGGTTTCGGCAACCAGGCGCATTGCCTCGACCAGTTCGCGTCGGGCATCGGGAGGGGCCGGCAGACGGCCGCTGGCGTCCAGACGTCCACGATACTGTAATTGCAGATGGCGGTTGAAGCCGAAGAAGTCCGGCGTGCACACCGCTTTGTAGCTGCGAGCCACATCCTGGGTGGCGTCAAGCAGATAGGGAAAGGGGAAATGCAGATCCCTGGCCACCCGTTGCATGTTTTCAAAGGAGTCTTCCGGGTATTCGGCCGGATCATTGCTCATGATGGCTGCGACGCCGATACCCAGAGCCTGTAGCGCGCGCGCGTCGCGGCAAATGCGGTCGATGATCGCCTGGACATAGGGGCAGTGGTTGCAGATGAACATCAGTAGCAACCCGTTCGGACCACGCAGGCTGGCGAGGGTTTGCCGGGAACCATGGGTATCCTCGAGTTCGAAGTCAACGGCCTGCCAGCCAAAGTCACAAACCGGGGGGGTGAGCGCCATAAAGAAGATGCCTCCAAACAACGACCATCGAACAGCGAAACTCTTATAATACCACGGTGAATGGTCCCCGCTTTCATTGCCCGATGCCGCTTGCGGCCGGCGAGCGCGTAGATTTGCCCGAACGGGTTGCGCATCATGCGGTCAAGGTGCTGCGTCTGCGTCGCGGCGATGCGGTCATGCTCTTCAACGGGGCCGGTGGCGAATATCCGGCCCGGATTGTTGGCATCGAGCAAACCAGGGTCAGCGTCGATGTGCAGGGCTGGATGGCGACGGAACGAGAATCACCGCTATCGATCACGCTGGTGCAGGCGCTGCAGGCTGGCGAAAAAATGGACTTGACGATACAGAAGGCCGTCGAACTCGGCGTCGGCCGAATCGTCCCGGTGATTTCACGGCGCAGTGTGCTACGTCTCGAAGGTGAGCGCGCGCTGCGCCGAGTAGCGCATTGGCGCGGGGTGGTCGCAGCAGCCTGTGAACAGTGCGGCCGCAACCGGTTGCCCGAAGTGGCCATGCCGGAGAGCCTCGAATACTGGCTGGCGCGCAAGCCCGAGCCAGGTTCCCTGCGCCTGATGCTGGTGCCGGAAGGTGGACAGTCATTTGCGAAACTTTCGGAGCCGCCATCGGGCAACTCCGTTGAACTGTTGATCGGCGCCGAGGGTGGCCTGGCACCTGAGGAAACGTACCTTGCAGCGTTGTCCGGCTTTCAGCCGGTGCGCTTCGGGCCGCGTATCCTGCGCACCGAAACCGCTGGCCTGGCTGCCTTGGCAGCAATCCAGTATTTGTGGGGTGACTTGAAGGAGGAGACGACTGATGTTTGAATCAGCAGAACTGGGACACAAGATCGACAAGGAAACATTCAAGGTAGAGGAGCCCAAGCTGCGCGCTGCGCTGCTCGAAACGCAGTTCCAGTTGCGCGAGAACGGCAGCTTCCCCGTGATCATTCTGATCAGCGGCGTAGATGGTTCGGGTAAAGGTGAAACCATCAATGTCCTCTACGAATGGATGGATCCACGTTACCTCTCGACGCATGCCTTTTATGCGCCGACAGCCGAAGAGCGCGCTCACCCCTCGATGTGGCGTTACTGGCGGGCGCTGCCACCGAAAGGGCGGATCGGGATTTTCGCCGGTTCATGGTATTCACATCCGATCGCCGAGCGGATTGGCAACAGCCTCTCACGATCCGATTTCGATCAGCGCATGGATCAGCTCAATCGCTTCGAGGCGATGTTGGTCAATGAGGGTGCGCTGGTGCTCAAGTTCTGGATACATCTTTCCAAGGATGCGCAGCGCGAGCGCCTGAAAGCGATCGAGGCAAACCCGCTGACCCGCTGGCGGGTCACCAAGACCAGTTGGGATCGCCTGAAGACCTACGACAAGATGCAGGAAGTTGCCGGCCACCTGTTGCGTACGACGAATACGCCCTGGGCACCGTGGATCATCGTCGAGGGAACCGACGACCGTTATCGCTCGCTGACCGTCGGCAAAACGATTCTCGACTCGCTACAGAAGCGGCTGGCCGACAAGCGCGACCAGAATTCTCCGGTAGCTCCACCCTTCTCGCCACGTATCGACCGTCTCGACGTGCTGAGTTCACTGGACATGACGCAAAGCCTGACGAAAAAGGTGTACGAAACTGAGCTTTCGACCTGGCAGGGGCGTCTGGCGGAACTGATGCGCCACCCAGAGTTCAAGAAGCGGGCCCTGATTCTCGCTTTTGAAGGTTCGGACGCGGCCGGCAAGGGCGGTGCCATCCGGCGGGTGATGTCGGCGATGGATGCGCGCCAGTATCAGATCATCCCGGTCGCCGCACCGACCGAAGAGGAGCGTGCACAACCCTATCTGTGGCGATTTTGGCGGCATATGCCGCGGCTCGGACGAGTGGCCATTTTCGACCGCACCTGGTATGGGCGCGTGCTCGTCGAGCGGGTCGAAGGATTCTGCAGCGAGGCGGACTGGTTGCGTGCCTATTCGGAGATCAATGATTTCGAGCACGACCTCTGGCATGCCGGCGGCATCGTCGTCAAATTCTGGCTGCAGATCAGCGACGAGGAGCAACTCAAGCGCTTCGAGGAACGCGCCAAGATCGAACACAAGCGCTTCAAGATTACCGAGGAAGACTGGCGCAACCGCGAGAAGGCCGCTGCCTATCATGAAGCGGTCTGCGACATGATCGACCGGACCAGTTCCGGCACCGCGCCGTGGACGATCGTCGAGTCCAACGACAAGTTGTTTGCCCGGATCAAGGTTCTGCGAACGATCTGCGAACGTCTGGAAAAGGAACTCAAAGTCGAGCCGATGAAAGAGCCGAGGGTTTTGATTGCAAGAGCGCCCAAGGCCGAGGTGGCGAAGGAGGCAGAAGCCAAGGATGTCAAGGAGGAACACGAATCGAAGGTCGAGCATGCCAAGCAGACGAAAACCCAGCGGGCGAATGCGTTGAGGGCCGAGAAAGCGAGAGCGGCGAAAGAGGCGAAAGAGGCGAAAGAGGCGAAGGCCGTGGAGGCCGGAGAGAAGGCGAGACCCGCCGCTTGAGATGTCCAAGGACTTGAGCGCTGGCCAGTTCGTCGCCTGGTTTCGGTCGGTTGCGCCGTACGTCAATCTCTTTCGCGGCAAGACCTTTCTGATCGCCTTTGGCGGCAAGGCGATCGCCGGACAACTGGCGCGTACGCTGGCCTATGATGTGAATCTGCTGGCCGCGCTCGGTGTGCGCCTGGTGCTGGTGCATGGCGCGCGGCCGCAGATCGAAAAATTGATGCGCGAGAGAGGCCTGCAGTCGGTCTACCATGGCAATTATCGTGTTACCGACACCAAAGCAATCAATTGCGTGATTGACGCGGTGGGCAGCATCTACGTTGAAATCGAGGCTCTGCTTTCGCAGGGTCTCGCCGACACACCGATGGCCAACAGCACGATTCGGGTCGTTGGCGGCAATTTCATTACCGCCAAGCCGGTCGGGGTCGTCGATGGCGTCGATCTGCAGTACTCTGGGCAGGTACGCAAGATCGACGCCGAGGGTATCCGTGCGCAACTCAGCCTCGGCAACATCGTCCTCCTGTCGTGCATCGGGTCAAGCCCGACCGGGGAGATCTTCAACCTGGCGATGGAGGAGGTGGCCGAGGCGGTCGCCACCTCGCTGCTGGCCGACAAGCTGATTTTTCTGAGCGATAGCCGAGGTGCCACCGACATCGACGGCGCCTTGCTCGATGAACTGACCGTCGAGGCCGCCGAGCGGCTGATCAAGCTCGGCGACTGGTTGTCGACCGACCTCAAGCGCTACCTTCCCTGCGCGGTGCGAGCCAGCCGGGCAGGTGTCGGGCGTGTGCACCTGCTCGGCTACGACGAAGACGGCACCCTGCTGCGCGAACTCTTCACGCACGACGGGGTGGGTACGGTGATCACCCAGGAGTCACTTGAACAGTTGCATGATGCCGGGCCAGACGACATCGGCGGTCTGGTGGCGCTGATCGAGCCGCTCGAAGCCGATGGCACGCTGGTGCGTCGCTCGCGCGAGTTGCTCGAAAGGGAGATCACGCGTTTCTCGGTGGTCGAACACGATGGAGTGATTGTTGGCTGTGCCGCGCTTTACCCCTACGGCGAAGGACAGGCCGAGCTGGCCTGCCTGGCCGTGCATCCGCACTATCGTCGCTGGGGTTATGGTGCCCTGCTGATGAAGCGGATCGAGGCGCAAGCACGCGCGGCTGGTGTCAATCGTCTGTTTGTTCTCACCACGGCGACCTCGCAGTGGTTCAAGGAACGTGGTTTCACCGTTCGCCAGATTGATGAGTTGCCAGCCGAGAAAAGGCTGGTCTACAACCTGCAACGGCGTTCCATGGTGTTGATGAAGGAGCTGTAAAGCGTGGCAAGGGCTGCCCTTGCACGCGCCACAGCGCCGAAAGTTCGTCTCGGCGAAATTCCACAGGTTTATAAGGAGTGGTTTGAATGGCAAGAATGGTCAATTGTGTCAAGCTCGGTCGCGAGGCTGAAGGTCTTGACTTTCCTCCATCCCCCGGAGATCTGGGCAAGCGGATTTTTGAATCGGTATCCAAGGAAGCATGGCAGCAATGGGTGCGCATGCAGACCATGATCATCAACGAGAACCGACTCAACCTGGCCGATGCCGCACATCGCAAGTATCTGGCCGAGCAGATGGAGAGGCACTTCTTCGGTAGCGGTGCCGACAAGGTACAGGGCTACGTGCCGCCCGGTGCCTGAGTATTGACCGGTGCAGTCCGGTCTTCGGACAGCGACTGAACCGCTGGCTTCTGCTGTTCGGGTTACTATGAAAGTCGCGAGCGACTCTCGAATCTCCCCTCCCCCTCGCGGGGGCGAAGGCGGGGTTTCGCGGAGCACTGCTCCGCGCCGCCGCAGCCGGCCCGCGATGCAGCGCGGGCCGTGGGAGGGGTTGGGGGAGAGGGGAAACGGTCATGACTTTCATCATCGGGGCTGTCTTGCAAAGTCATGACCGTTTGAGAATGCTTCCGGAGCTGCTAGACTGGTTTGGGTCTGCCAACGAGGGTAGCCATCAATCGTGGTTTCCGGCGCCAGCATGCGCCGCTTTTTCAGGAGAGAAGGACATGGGTTTTTTTGATTTCGTCAAGGAAGCAGGCGAGAAGCTTTTTCATGCCAAAGATACCGAAGCGGCGTCGGCCGAACTGGCCAGTGCTCCCGATGACGAGGCGGCCAAGGCGCGCCTCGACGAGCTGAACCGTACCGCCGCGGACGCGATCGAGGCCTACATCAACACCCAGAACCTGCCGGTGACCGGCCTGACGGTGACTTTTGACGGTGCAAGCGGAACGGCGACGGTCTTCGGAGTCGCCGGCGACCAGGCCAGCAAGGAGAAAATCCTCCTCTGCTGCGGCAACGTCACCGGTGTATCGCAGGTCAACGACATGCTGTCGGTCGATCAGAGCGAACCTGAAGCGACCTTCTACACCGTCGTCGCCGGCGACAATCTGTCGAAGATCGCCAAACAGCACTACGACAACGCCAACAAGTACCCGCTGATCTTCGAAGCCAACAAGCCGATGTTGACTCACCCGGACAAAATCTATCCCGGCCAGGTGCTGCGCATTCCGCCGGAGTAATCGAGCCATCAACGAGGCACTCAATACCCTGTCTGCCGCACCGATCGATCTGCAAGTGCGCACCCTGTTGTTCCAGCATGCTGAGCAACCCTGACAGCGCGTCATCGAAGGCCGGGAGACCGTCATGAGCTATCTCGTCATCGGACTGATCATTTTCCTCGGCGCTCATTCGCTACGCATCGTCGCCGGCGACTGGCGCGATGCTCAACTCGCCCGGCTCGGCGAAATGCGCTGGAAAGGCGTTTTCTCGCTCGTCTCGGCGCTCGGGTTGGCGCTGATCATCTGGGGTTATGGCCTGGCACACGTGGATTCCCCGGTCCTCTGGCTGGCGCCGCGCGGGATTCGCCACCTGGCCGCCCTGCTGACCCTGCCGGCGTTCATTCTGCTGGTCGCCGCCTTCGTGCCCGGCAGCCACATCCAGGCAAAGGTCGGCCATCCGATGGTCGCCGGTGTCAAGCTCTGGGCATTGGCACATCTGCTGGCCAACGGCAGTCTGGCCGACGCGACCCTGTTCGGCGCCTTCCTCGTCTGGGCCGTGGCGAGTTTCGTCTCGTTGCGGCGCCGCGACCGGATTGCCGGACGGACCTACCCGGTGCGCGGCTGGGCCAGCGATGCGCTGGTGCTCGGCATTGGCCTCGTCAGCTGGCTGGGCTTTGCCTTCTACGGCCATGCCTGGCTGATCGGCGTAAAGCCTTTCGGCTAACGCAGGCTCACCCTGGTGGGTTTGATCCGCGCGCTCGCCGGTGTTGGCCTATGCCTGCTATTCTGCGTCGCTGGCCTGGCGGTGGAACTGCCTCGCGGCGCGGATTCCGCAGGTCCGCTGACCGACCCGAGCCATTGGCGGAAGTGGCTGCCCGAGATCTCCGACGCCGCTGACGTCAGCCTGCCGGTAATCGCCCCCTTGCCGCCGCTGACGATGGCGACCTCTGATCCGATCCGCCAGCGTTTCATGGATCAGGCGCTCGTGCAGAAGTGGGCAAGCGGGCCCGCGTCGCTGCCCTGGAACCGTCTTGCCCTCGAACTGATCGTCAAATATCAGCAGAACCCGCTGCGCGCGGCGCGCGTGCTCGCACACCTGCACGCGGCGGCCCATGACGCCATCGTCGGTCTGGCGGCGACGAGCAGCGAGGAAGCCGCCCAGGCGGTGGCCGTGCATGCAGCGGCGGCGGGCGTACTGGCGCATTTCTACCCGCGAGAATCGCCGGGGCGCCTGGAAGCGATCGGCATCGGCGCGATCCTGGCCGTCGCCGCCAGCGCACGGATGTCGCCGCAGACGCTCGATTTGGCGCGCGCAGCCGGCCGCCGCGCCGCCACCGCGGCGATCCGGCGGGCCCTCGACGATGGCGGCGATGCGACCTGGAACCCGGCGGACCGTCCGCCTCCCGCTCCACGTATCTGGCGCGCCGCACCACCGCTCAATCTCGCCAATCCGGGCGAGCCGCTGGCCGGTAAATGGCGAACCTGGGCGCTGGTTGACGGCAGGGAGATGCAGCCGCCACCGCCGCCGCCCTTCGGCAGCGAGCGCTACTGGGAAGAAGCGCGCGAGGTGCTGCGGGTAGCGCGCCGCTTGAGCGTCGAGCAGAAGCGCATCGCCGACGAGTGGAACCTCGACCGGGGTTCGGTGACGCCGCCGGGAGTCTGGAATCGCAAGGCGATGCAGTGGGTGTCCCAGCGCGCCCTGGGCACGGCCGAGACCGCGCGCGTGTTCGCCGCGCTCAATGTGGCGATGGCGGATGCGCTCATCGCCTGCTGGCAGGCGAAGTTCGAACACTGGAGCGTGCGGCCGGTCAACGTCATCCGCGAGAAGCTCGATCCGGACTTTCTGCCCTGGTTATTCACGCCACCGTTTCCGAGCTACGTCTCGGGTCATGCGGCAGTTTCCAGCGCGGCTGCCGAGGTGCTCGCCGCTTACTTTCCGGAGCAGGCCGACGAGTGGCGAGCCGCCGCCGACGAGGCGGCGATGTCGCGCCTGTACGGCGGCATCCACTTTCGTAGCGACAACAGGGGCTGCGACTCGGCCGCCGGGTCGGTCGACGCGTGCTCGAGCGCAGCCTTGGACATGACCGCCTCCCGGCAGGCGGTGAGCCGGCGCTTCCTGCCGTTCAGTAGGCGAGGTGGCCGACTTGTCCGAACACTTCGCCGCAGCGCGCGCGCACGGCGACGAGCACGGGACTGGCGATGACCGCTGGCGTCACGACGGTGGGTTCGCTCGTCTCCAGCCGGAAAAGCAGCCTGCCGTCGATCGCCTCGTAGCTGAATATCTCGTAGCCGCCGGCACCGGGGGTCGGTGCCCAGCGGATGCGCTTTTCACCCGCATCAAGCGAATCAAGGGTCAGACCACTGACCGCGCAGGCAGAGCGCGCGTCGATCAGGAAGCGGTGCTCGCGGGCAGGCGATGACGCCGGTGGCGCACCCTCCGGGCACAGGCTCGTGACGCGCACGCTGACCAGCGCCAAGCCATCGGCCAGTGCCTGGGGCGGCAGGAAACGGGTGTCGTTGACGAGGCTGTCGATGCTGGCCAGGGTCCGGCCTTCCGGTTCGCGGCTGACGAGCTGGAGGCGATAGCTTGACACACCGGCGGCCGCACGCCACGAGATCATCGGTCTCGTCGAGGATTCGCGCGACCCCTGCGCCGGCGTGACGATCGCTGGATTGAGGCACGGCAGCCCGGCGAGCGCGGGCGACGCCAGCCCGACGCCGGCGAGGCATACCGCCGCCCGTGCCACAGGCCGACCGTATAGGGAAACGTGCAGGCTTGCCATGACCTTCCGAGATCGGGGCCGTGCCCACCTGATGCGGCCAATGCCCTGAAAACGCTTGATCTGTTGGTGAATTGGCGCTATGGTACCCCCAATGCCGATAAGGAAGGGAGTTCTTTCGGTATCCGTCACAACACAGTGCATCAAGCCTCGCGCGGCATCGGCGGGGCGACGATAGAGACAAGGGGAGGGCGCCTTGCGGATTGTCGGCTGGATGAGGGTGGCTGCCATGCTGCTGTGGGCGGCGACCGGGATTGCGGGCACCGAGCGCTTCGACTACGACGCGCTTGGCCGCCTCGTCCGCCACATCGACTCTCCCGGCACGGTGACCGAATACGTCTACGATGGCGTCGGCAATATCCTTGAAGTGCGCCGCTCGCTTGAAACGGGCCCGCCGGTGGTCAGCACGGTTCTGCCCGCCAGCGTGCGTCGTGGTCAGTCGGTGCGCATCGCCCTCACCGGCAGCCGGCTGTCCGGCGCACGCGTCGCCACTTCCGACCCCGAACTCGACATCAGTTCCCTGACGGCCGCGGCGACCGGCGTCAGCTTCACCTTGAGCGCGTCCGCCGCGGCAACGCTCGGTGCGCGGGTGTTCACGGTATCCACCTCGACCGGCAACACGATCTTCT
>RRZU010602053.1_pt1 | contig 17336 bp, 14 predicted proteins | sample 2165561 | NCBI WGS metagenome assembly RRZU01 (sample SAMN10456909, study PRJNA506462) | wastewater metagenome | isolation source: wastewater sludge | place: USA: Moscow, Idaho | reverse complement strand
CAGGAGCACTGGATGCGCAGCTACCAGCTGCTGGGCAGCGAGGCCGGCACGCTGGCGATGCTGCACGGCGTCAGCCAGTGGCAGCTCTATCACTATCACCAGAGCAGCAGCAGCTGGAGCAATGCGCAGTCCAGCGGCGACCTGGCCAGCAGCGCACCGGCGGCCGAAGCCCCGCCGCCCGCACCGCCGACACCCGATCGGCCAGATCGACCCGGACGGCAGGACGGCCAGAGCCCGGATGGCGGCGGTGCCGGCGCCGGCGCGGGCTCGAACAACAGCGCGACACCGCCGGTCATCGTCAACCAGGAGGCCCTGCCCGACGGCGTGCGCCTGCTGCTGCAGTTCGGCGAGGGCGGCACCGCCGCCGGCACGCTGACCCGCGACATCCGCCTGATCCATCCATGAGACCGATCCTCCTCGCCCGACGCCGCGCGCTGCCGGCACGCCCCCGCGGCGCGGCGCTGCTGACCGCGATGATCCTGGTCACCGTGGTGGCGACGCTGGCCGCCGGCATGCTCTGGCAGCAGTGGCGCGCACTGCAGGTCGAGGCGGCCGAGCGCACCCAGACCCAGGCGCAATGGCTGCTGCAGGGCGCGATGGACTGGTCGCGCATGATCCTGCGCGAGGACGCCCGCAGCGGCGGCACCGACCATCTCAACGAGCCCTGGGCCGCGCCGCTGGCCGAGGCGCGCCTGTCGACCTTCCTGGCCGCCGACCGCCAGATGAGCGAGGGCATGCCCGACGCCTTCCTGTCCGGCCGCATCGAGGATGCGCAGGCACGCTACAACCTGCGCAATCTGATCCAGCAGGGCAAGATCAGCCCGCCCGAGCTGCAGACGCTGACGCGGCTGTGCGAGCACATCGGCCTGGGCGCGGATGTCGCGCAGCGGCTGGCGCTGGCGCTGCGCCGCGCCACGCCCGGCGGGGCCACCGAGGCCGAGGCCGAATCGGCCACCGGCACGGCGGCCTTGCCGCTGATGCCGCCCTCGGTCGACGAGCTGGGCTGGCTGGGCCTGTCCGAGCCGGTGGTGCGCACGCTCAGGCCCTATGTGGTGCTGCTGCCGCGCGAGACGCCGGTCAATCTGAACACCGCGCCCAAGGAGGTCATCGCCGCGGTGCTGCCCGGCATCGACCTGGCCGGCGCGCAGCGCCTGGTGCAGGCGCGCCAGCGCGATCCGCTGCGCTCGCCCGACGAGGTGCAGAAAGTGCTGGGCGAGCGCGCGCTGACCGACGCCCGCCGGGTCAGCGTCAACAGCGCCTATTTCGTGGTGACCGGCTCGCTGCGGCTCGACACGATGATGATCGCGCAGCGCTCGCTGATCGAGCGCCAGGGCCGCGAGGTGCGGCTGCTGTCGACCCGGCGGCTGACCGATCCGCTCGAGCTGCAGGCGCTGCTGCAGCCCTGAAGCGCCCTTGAAGCAGCGCGGCCCCCGTCGATCGAGGCAGAACCAGGCCGGAAATGCCGCTCTGTTCATGAAACGGACACCACGCCCGGTCACAGTCCGCCCCCGCCCCGCGCCCTACAATCGGCCCGAATTGACCGAACCCGCATGAGCCTGCTCGTTGTCCAACTGCCCGACCGTCCGCGCCTGCATCCGCAGGGCCGCACGGCTGCGGCACCCGCACAGGAACTGGGCTGGGTGCTGAGTCCGGACGGCCGCACCGTCCAGTCCGAAGGCCGCTGCGCCGCTGCACTGCTGCCCCAGGCCGGCACCACGGTGCTGGCCTGCGGTCCGGCCGATGTGGCCTTCCACCGCATCGACTGGCCCAAGGCGCCGCCGGCCCGGCTGCGCGCGGCGCTGGCCGGCCTGGCCGAGGAGGCGCTGCTCGACGAGACCGACGCGCTGCATCTGGCCGCCGCACCCGATGCGCAGGCCGGCGAGCCCGGCTGGCTGGCCGCGATCGACCGCGACTGGCTGGTGGCGCAGATCGGCGCGATCGAGGCCGGCGGCCGGGCGGTCGACCGGATCGTGCCGATGCTGTGGCCCGACACGCTGGCGCGCGGCCATTTCCATGTCGACCCGGCCGACGAGCCGCCGCGCCCGCGCCTGAGCTGGGCCGACGCGCAGGGCGTGTCGACCTGGCCGGTGGCGGGCTCGCTGGCGCGCTCGCTGCTGCCCGAGCCGCTGCCGGGCGACACGCTGTGGACGGCCGAGCCGGCCGCCGCCGCGCCGGCCGAGCGCTGGCTGGGTCAGCCGGTGCAGGTCACCCGTCAGGCCGAGCTGCTGCTGGCCGCCGCGCAGAGCCCCTGGAACCTGCGCCAGTTCGAGCTGGCACCGCGCCACCGCGGTCTGGCCCAGCTGCGCGAGGGCTGGCGCCGCTTCATGACCCCGGCCTGGCGGCCGGTGCGCCTGGGCCTGCTCGGGCTGGCGCTGGTGCAGGTGGTCGGCCTCAATGCCTGGGCCTGGCTGCAGGAGCGCGAGATCCGCAGCCGCCGGCTGGAGATGACCCAGCTGCTGACCCGCACCCATCCTCAGGTGCGTGCGGTGCTGGATGCCCCGGTGCAGATGGAACGGGAGAACGAGATGCTGCGAACCAGCGCCGGCCGCGCCGGCGATGGCGACCTGGAAACGCTGATGCAGGTGGCCGCCAGCGTCTGGCCCGAGGGCCGCCCGCCTCAGACCGTGGCCTTCGAGCCGGGCCAGATCCGCCTGGGCGTGCAGGGCCTGCCGCCCGAGCTGCTCGAGCAGATGCGCACCACGCTGGCGCCCGGCGGCTGGCGACTCGAGCCGGGCGCCGATCAGGTGCAGATCAGCCAGGCCCGCGGCGGAGCGCCCCGATGAGCCGCCCCGCCCCGGCGACGGACCCGCGGCTCGGCGCGCTGATGCAGCAGCTCGCGCCGCTGCGCCAGCGCTGGTCGGCGCTGGCCCCGCGAGAGCGCCTGCTGGTCGGCGCTGCCGCGCTGGTGCTGGGCCTCTTCCTGCTGTGGAGCGTCGCGATCGCACCGGCGCTGCGCAGCCTGTCGACCGCGCCGGCCCGACTGGCCGAGGTCGATGCGCAGCTCGCCCAGATGCGCCGCCTGGCTGCCGAAGCGGGCGAGCTGCGTGCGCTGCCGCCGGTGGCGCCGCCCCAGGCCGAGGCCGCGCTGCAGTCGGCCACCCAGCGGCTGGGGGCGGCCGCACGACTGCAGGCCAGCGGCGAGCGCATCACCGTGCAGTTCACCGCCATCGAGCCGGCGGCGCTGGCCGCCTGGCTCGACGAGGTGCGCAGCGCCGCGCGGGCCCGGGTGGTCGAGGCCCAGCTCGGCCGCAGCGGCAATGGCTACAGCGGCAGCATCGTGCTGACGCTGGCCGCACCGCGCTGACGAGGCCGCCCGCATGAGCCGACGACCCGACCTGTCGCTGCACTCCCGCCCGTGGCGTCCGACCTACCAGCCCAGCGTCGGCCCGCTGTCGACCTTCGACGATGCGCTGACGCGCTCGCGCACCGGCTGGGTCGCGCAGGCCCGCTCCAGCCGCCGCTGGGCGGTGGCAGGCGCGCTGACCGGCGCGCTGGTCACGCTGCCGCTGGTCGCGCCGGCGGCCTGGCTGGCCCAGGCGGTCAGTGCGGCCACCCGCGGCCATGTGCTGCTGGCCGATGCCCGCGGCTCGCTCTGGGCGGGCGATGCGGTGCTGGTGCTGACCGCCGGCCCCGGCAGCCGCGAGGCCATGGCCCTGCCCGGCCGGCTGGGCTGGCGGCTGAGCCTGGACGGCCTGGCCGCGCAGCTGGCGCTGCGCCACGACTGCTGCCTGGGCGGCGAGCCGCGACTGATCGTGCGCCCCGGCCTGGGTCGGGTCGAGGTGCGGATCCAGCCCTCGCCCGACAGCCCGGACGGGCGCATCGGCCAGTGGCCGGCGGCCTGGCTGGTCGGCCTGGGCACGCCGTTCAACACCATGCGGCCGGGCGGCGCGCTGCAGCTCGGCACGCAGGACCTGCGCCTGACCTGGGCCCGGGGCCGCTTCTCGATGGAAGGCAGCGCGATGCTGGAGCTGCGCGATCTCTCCTCGCGCCTGACCACGCTGCCCCGCCTGGGCAGCTACCGCCTGACGGTGCGCAGCGATGCGGCCCAGGCGGGCACCGCGCAGATCGGGCTCGACACCCTCGACGGCGCGCTGCAGCTCAGCGCCACCGGCAGCTGGGGCGCCGGCGGCCTGCGCCTGCGCGGCGAGGCCAGCGCCCGCGAGGCCGAGCGTCCCGCGCTCGACAACCTGCTCAACATCATCGGACGGCGCCAGGGCGCGCGGTCCCTGCTCTCGATCGGATGACCATGAAGCCGTGCTCCCGCCCTCCCGTGCCGCCGCGCCTGCTCGCCGCCGCCCTGGCCGGCCTGACCGCGCTGGGCGGTCTCGCCCCCGCCTCCGACGCGCTGGCCCAGCAGGGCAGCCGCCGCGCGGCCGCCGCCAGCGCCCAGAAGGTCACCGTCAACTTCGTCAATGCCGAGATCGACGCGGTCGCGCGGGCGATGGCGGCGATCGTCAAGCGCCAGATCGTGGTCGACCCGCGGGTGCGCGGCCAGATGACGCTCTACAGCGAGCAGCCGCTGACCGAGCGCGAGGCCTTCCTGAACTTCATGTCCGCGCTGCGCGGCCTGGGCTTCACCGTCATCGAGGTCTCCGGCCTGCTCAAGGTGGTGCCCGAGGCCGAGGCCAAGCTGCAGACCGGCACCGTCTCGGTCGGCCAGGTGGTGCGCTCGGGCGACCAGATCCTGACCCAGGTCTTCAGCCTGAAGCATGAGAACGTCAACAACCTGGTGACGGTGCTGCGCCCGCTGATCTCGCCGAACAACACCATCAACGCCAACCCCGGCAACAACACGCTGATCATCACCGACTACGCCGACAACCTGCAGCGGCTGGCCAAGATCATCGCGGCGCTGGACACGCCGGCGGCCACCGATGTCGAGGTGGTGCCGGTCAGGCATGCGGTGGCCTCCGACATCGCGCAGATGGTGCAGCGCTTCGCCGACAGCTCGGCCGGCGGCACGCCCGGCGCGCCGCCGGCCACCACCGGCGGCGCGGTCTCGGTGCTGGCCGACCCGCGCACCAACGCGCTGCTGATCCGCGCGCCCAATGCCGCGCGGCTGGCGGCCATCCGCGCGGTCATCGCCAAGCTGGACCAGCCGCCCACCGGCGCCGAGGCGACCGGCAACATCCGCGTCGTCTACCTGAAGAACGCGGATGCCACCCGGCTGGCCACCGTGCTGCGCGCGGCCTTCAGTGCCGGCGGCAGCGGCGGCGGGGCGGGTGCCTCCGGCGGCCTGTCAGGCGCGGGCGGCCTGGGCAGCAGCACCGCCGCCAGCGGCGGCGGGCTCGGCACGATGGCGGGCCAGAACGGCAGCAACGGCGCCTCGACCCAGTCGACCAGCCCGGTCAATGCCGCGGCCAGCCCGTCGACCGGCGGCTTCATCCAGGCCGATCCGGCCACCAACGCGCTGATCATCACCGCGCCGGAGCCGATGTACCGCCAGCTGCGTGCGGTCATCGACCAGCTCGACGCGCGCCGCGCCCAGGTCTATGTCGAATCGATGATCGTCAAGATCGACGCGAACAAGACGGCCGAGTTCGGCTTCCAGTGGCAGGGCCTGCTGGGCAAGAACGGCGACAAGTACGGTCTGGTGGCCGGCACCAACTACGGCGCGACCGGCAACATCGTCAATCTGTCGACGACGACGACCTCCTCGCTGAGCGCCACCACCACCGCCTCGAGCCTGCTGGGCAACGGCCTGAACGTCGGCCTGATCCAGGCAGTCAACGGCGTCTACACGCTGGGCGCGCTGGCGCGCTTCCTGGAGTCCGAGGCCGGCGCCAACGTGCTGTCGACGCCCAATCTGGTCGCGCTCGACAACGAGGAGGCCAAGATCGTCATCGGCCAGAACGTGCCCTTCGTCACCGGCAGCTTCACCGGCACCGGCTCGAGCAGCAACTCCACCAACCCGTTCCAGACCATCGAGCGCAAGGATGTCGGCCTGACGCTGCGCCTGAAGCCGCAGATCGGCGAGAACGGCACGGTGCGCATGCAGGTCTACCAGGAGAACTCCAGCGTCGTCAGCACCAGCACCACCAGCGGGCCGACCACCGACAAGAGCGCGATCGAGACCACCGTGGTGGTGGACGACGGCCAGATCATGGTGCTGGGCGGCCTGCTCAAGGACGAGTTCGGCGACGGCGAGGACCGGGTGCCGGGCCTGGCCTCGCTGCCGCTGGTCGGCAACCTGTTCAAGTCGGGCTCGCGCAAGCGGGTCAAGACCAATCTGCTGGTCTTCCTGCGCCCGGTGGTGATGCGCACGCAGGCGGACGCCACCGCGCTGACGCTGGACCGCTACGAGGCGATCCGCGCCCGCCAGCAGACCAGCCAGCCGACGCCGTCGGCGACGCTGGGCAACATCAACGACGCTCCGGTGCTGCCGGCCCTGCCCGAACGACCGGCCGCCACGCTGCCGGAGCCCACGGCGCCGGCAGCGCCGCGCCCCCCAGCCTCGTCCAACGGCTCCCTGCCCTGACCCGAAGCCCGATCCCGCCAAGGAATCCTGCCGTGCGCCATCCCCTGCCCTATGCCTGGGCCAAGTCGCAGCGCCTGCTGCTCGAGGACGACGGCGAGCGCCTGGTGCTGTGGGCCGATGCCCAGGCACCGCGCGCCGCGCTGGCCGAGGTCATGCGCCTGCATGCGGTCGATGCGGTCGAGCTGGAGGCCTCCGAGCGTCTGGCCCAGCGCATCGCCCAGGCCTATGCCGGCGGCGAGTCCAGCGCCGCGGCGGTCATCGGCGAGGTCGAGAGCGCGGTCGACCTGAGCCGCATGATGCAGGACCTGCCCGCCGTGGAGGATCTGCTGGAAGCCGCCGACGACGCGCCGATCATCCGCATGCTCAACGCGCTGCTGACGCAGGCCGCCAAGGACGGCGCCAGCGACATCCACATCGAGCCCTACGAGCGCTCCTCGGCCGTGCGCTTCCGTGTGGATGGCACGCTGCGCGAGGTGGTTCAGCCCAACAAGGCGCTGCACGCGGCCCTCATCAGCCGGCTGAAGATCATGGCCGAGCTCGACATCGCCGAGAAGCGCCTGCCGCAGGACGGCCGCATCTCGCTGCGCATCGGCGGGCGCGCGATCGACGTGCGGGTGTCGACGCTGCCCGGCGTGCATGGCGAACGCGCGGTGCTGCGCCTGCTCGACAAGGGCGAGGCCAAGTTCTCGCTGGCCAGCCTCGGCATGCAGGGCGACACGCTGGCGCGCTTCTCGCAGCGCATCGCGCAGCCGCACGGCATCGTGCTGGTCACCGGCCCGACCGGCTCGGGCAAGACGACGACGCTCTATGCCGCGCTCGGCCAGGTCGACACCTCGACCACCAATGTGCTGACGGTCGAGGACCCGGTCGAGTACGAGCTGGCCGGCATCGGCCAGACCCAGGTCAATGCCAAGATCGACCTGACCTTCGCCAAGGCGCTGCGCGCCATCCTGCGCCAGGATCCGGACGTGATCATGATCGGCGAGATCCGCGACCATGAGACGGCGCAGATCGCGGTGCAGGCCTCGCTGACCGGCCACCTGGTGCTGGCGACGCTGCACACCAACGACGCGCCCAGCGCGGTGACCCGCCTGACCGACATGGGCATCGAGCCCTTCCTGCTGTCGTCCTCGCTGCTGGGCGTGCTGGCGCAGCGCCTGGTGCGCAAGCTCTGCCCGCACTGCCGCAGACAGGGCGAGGACGGCCTGTGGCATCCGGTCGGCTGCGACCACTGCGGCCACAGCGGCTACAAGGGCCGCACCGGCGTCTACGAACTGATGACGGTCGACGAGCGGGTGCAGGCGCTGATCCATGCGCGCGCCCCCGAGTCCGAGCTGATCGCCGCGGCGCGCGGCGCCGGCCTGCGCTCGATGCGCGAGGACGGCGAGCGGCTGGTGGCCGCCGGCATCACCTCGATGGAAGAGCTGCTGCGGGTGACGAGGGACTGATGCCCGCCTACCGAGTCGAGGCGCTCGACGCCAGCGGCAAGACCCAGAGCGGCCTGCTCGAGGGCGACAGCGCCCGCGCGGTGCGCGCGCAGCTGCGGGCGCGGTCGCTGGTGCCGCTGGAGGTCAGCCCGGTGACCTCCGAGAGCGAGGCCACCGGCAGCGGCGCGGGCGCCTCGCTGCTGCGCCGGCGGGTCTTCACCGCAACCACGCTGGCGGTCTGGACCCGCCAGCTCGCCGGTCTGGTGGCCGCCGGCCTGCCGCTGGAACGCGCGCTGACCGCACTGGCCGACGAGGCCGAGGAGCCGCGCCAGCGCGAGCTGCTCGCGCATCTGCGCGCCGAGGTCAATGCCGGATCGCCCTTCGCGCGTGCGCTGGCCGGCGCGCCGCGCGAGTTCGACGAGGTCTACCGCGCGGTGGTGGCCGCCGGCGAGCAGAGCGGCCAGCTCGGCCGGGTGCTCGAGCGCCTGGCCGACGACCTGGAGGAGCGCCAGGCGCTCAAGGCCAAGCTGATCGGCGCGACGCTGTATCCGGCCATCGTCTCGGTGGTGGCGGTCGTCATCGTGATCTTCCTGGTGACCTACGTGGTGCCTCAGGTCGCACAGGTCTTCGCCGGCAGCAAGAAGGCGCTGCCGCTGCTGACCAGCGCGATGCTGGCGCTCAGCGCCTTCCTGCGCCAGTGGGGCTGGGCGCTGCTGCTGGCCCTGGTCGGCGCGAGCGGCGCGCTGCTGCTGGCGCGCCGCAACGAGGCCACCCGCGAGCGGCTCGATGCGGCGATGCTGCGCCTGCCGCTGGTCGGGCGGCTCGCGCGCGGCTACAACGCCGCGCGCTTCGCCGGCACACTGGCGATGCTGGCCGGCTCGGGCGTGCCGATCCTGAAGGCGCTGCAGGCCGCGGCCGAGACGCTGTCCAACCGCGCGATGCGCGCCGACGCGATGGAGGCGCTGGTGCAGGTGCGCGAAGGCGCGCCGCTGGCCTCGGCGCTGGCGGCGAAGAAGCGCTTTCCGGGGCTGCTGGCGATGTTCGCCCGCCTGGGCGAGCAGACCGGCGAGCTGCCGCTGATGCTGCAGCGCGCCGCCACCCAGCTCGGCGCCGAGGTGCAGCGCCGCGCGATGCAGACCGCGACCATCCTGGAGCCGCTGCTGATCGTCGGCATGGGCGGCGTGGTGATGGTGATCGTGCTGGCGGTGCTGCTGCCGATCATCCAGCTCAACACCTTCGTCAAGTGAAGCGCCGCACCTGCCGCTTGCCGGCCTGCTTGCCCGCGTACATCGCCTGATCGGCGCGCTCGAGCAGCACGGCGATGTCGTGTCCGTCGGCCGGCACCATCGCCAGGCCGATCGTCGCGCCGACCCGGCAGGGCGGGCCCTGCACCACCTCGATGTCGGGCGCGATCGCGTCCAGCAGCGCCTGCCCAAGCCGCAGCGCCGCCGGCTCGTCCGGCAGCCCGGTGGCCATCACGACGAACTCGTCGCCGCCGATGCGGGCCACCAGATCGCTCTGGCGCACCTGGGCCTGCAGCCTGCGCGCGACCTCGGCAAGCACCTGGTCGCCGGCCTGGTGGCCGAAGCGGTCGTTGACCGGCTTGAAGCCGTCGAGGTCGAGCAGGAAGAGCGCGGTCGCGTGGCCGGGCCGGGCGCGCGCCAGCGCCGGGCCGGCCGCCTGCTGCAGGCCGCGCCGGTTCAGCAGCCCGGTCAGCGCGTCCGTCTCGGCGAGCCGGCGCAGGCGCTCGCCGTCATGGCGCACCTGCTCGGCCGCGCGCCGCAGCGCGGCCACCCGCACGCCGGTGACCACCAGCCACATCACCATCTCGGCCAGCGATGCGATCTGGAAACCGTGCAGCACCAGGGGCGTGGCGGGCAGCCGGCCGCTGATCAGCAGCGCCAGCACCAGCACGCCGGCGGTGTAGACCGTCCAGCCCGCCAGGATGTAGCCGGCCGCCGCATCGCCCTGACGCCAGCGCCGCCAGGCCAGCGGCAGCGCCAGCAGCGTCGGCAGCTGGCCCAGCACCTTGGCGATGCGCTGCCCGTCGCGATAGCTCAGCAGGCCGAGCAGCACCAGCAGCGCCGCGCCGGCGCACAGCAGCGCACCGATCTTCATCGCCCATGACAGCCGCGGCGACAGCTCCGCGATGGCCAGCGCCCGGTTGATGAACAGGAAGGTGCCGGTGATGCCCAGCAGCACGCAGACCGGCGGTATCTTCTCGGCCAGCGTCGGATATTCGCTCCACAGGTGCTGCATGCCCACGCCCTGGAAGGCGATCTGGAACAGCCCCAGGCTCAGCACGCTCAGGCCGTAGTACGCGAACATGCGGTCGCGCAGGCTGTACCACTGCGCCAGGCTGTACAGCAGCAGCGACAGCATCACCCCGGTCGCCAGCCCCTGCACCAGCTGCGCGCGCTCTTCGTGCAAGCGGTGCATCTCGGGCGTCATCAGCCACAGCGGCACGATCAGGCTGCCGGAGCTGCGCACCCGCAGGATCAGCTCATGGCGGCCCCGCTCCAGCCGCAGCGGCATCAGATGGGTGCGGGCCAGCAGCGGGCGCTCGCGGCCGGTCAGCCGGTCGCCATTGCGCAGCATCGCCACCTCGCGGCCGTCGCGCAGCACCTGCAGGTCCACCTCGTCGAGCGAGGGATAAGCAATGTCCAGCAGCCACTCGCCGGCCGCCTGCGGGCCGATCTCGACCTCCAGGAAGAGCCAGAGCGTGCCGGCATGTTCACCGAAGTTGGCCAGGGGCACCGCAGGCCGTTCAGCCCGGTCACGCAGCACGCGGGCCGCACTGAAGTCGAGCGCGTGGCCATCGTCGCGCAGCACCTTCAGGCCGGACCACACCTCCAGCGCAGCGCCAGCGCGCGAGTCCAGCCGGAGCAGCTCCGGGGCTGAGGTCGGGGCCAGGGCGGCGCGCGCCGACGGCAGGCCGGGCACGCCAAACACACCAAGCACGCCGAGCAGGCCGAGCAGCAGGATCGCCTTCAGCAGCCGCGACAGCCATGGCGGCCGCAGGGCTGCCGTCACGCGCCCTGCCGGTCGTCCTGCGATCGCCCCTGATCCCGCTGTCCTCGACATCTGCCCCCCACACCCTCGTCGGCCCATGCCCCATCGCACCGCAGCTCGCACTGTGATGCCGCATCGGCCGATGCAGTCAGCAGATCAACCCCCGCTTGAGGGAGCATCCCGGAGTGACAGGCCGCCCTGGCCTGCGGCATGCTTGTCTCCAGCGCAGGTTCCCGGATTCCCGGATCTTCAGGAGACTGACATGCTGCCCCCACGCACGGAACTGGTCTGCACGACGGGTGCGGACTCTCCCCGCGGAGCGATCCCGATCGCGCGGATGCGCTCCGTCTACCGGCTCGACGAGGTCGAGCGGCGCCTCGGCAAGCTCGCCGGCAAGGAGCACGAGAACCTGCGTGCCACCTACGAGCGCATGCTGGAAAAAGGCCCCGAGCGCTTCCAGGTCAAGCCCGCCGGCCTGCCGGCGATGGCGCACCTCTACGAGGAGCTGCCCAACTTCCATGCGGTGCTCGACGACGTGCGCCGCCAGATCGCGCTGTGCGAGGACAGCGGCGATGCGCTCGAGATCACGCCGATGCTGCTGCTGGGCCCGCCCGGCGTGGGCAAGACGCACTTCGCCAGGGCGCTGGCCGGGCTGCTGGGCACCGGAATGGGGATGGTGCCGATGAGCTCGCTGACCGCCGGCTGGGTGCTCTCGGGGGCCTCGAGCCAGTGGAAGGGCGCACGGCCCGGCAAGGTCTTCGAGACGCTGGTCGACGGCCAGTACGCCAACCCGGTCATTGTCATCGACGAGATCGACAAGGCCGGCGGCGAGCAGGCCTACGATCCGCTGGGCTCGCTCTACAGCCTGCTCGAGCACGACACCGCGCACAGCTTCACCGACGAGTTCGCCGAGGTGGCCATCGACGCCAGCCAGGTGATCTGGGTCGCCACCGCCAACGACGAGCGCGCGATTCCCGAGCCGATCCTCAACCGGGTCAACGTGCACGAGATCGAGCGGCCGGACGCGGCCGCAGCCCGCCAGATCGCGCTCAGGCTGCACGCCTCGATCCGCGCCTCGCACGACTGGGGCCGGCGCTTCGACGAGACGCCCTCCGAGGCGGTGCTCGAGCGCTTCGCCGACATGGCCCCGCGCGAGATGCGCCGCGCCTGGATGACCGCCTTCGGCAACGCCAAGCTGGCGCGGCGCACCACCATCCTGGTCGCCGACCTGCCCGAGGCCGGCGCAGGGCGGCGCTCGCCGATCGGCTTCGTGCACTGAGTTCAGGGCGCCGGCCGGATCCGCCCCAGCAGCGGCAGGTCGGCGTCGCGCACGTTCAGCACCACCGCCTCCCCGGGGGCCGGAAAGACGCCGGTCAGCGCGGTGATGTTGACCTGGTGCGTGATCACCACCAGCACGCCCGGCCCTCGCCACTGCCGCAGCAGCTGCCGCGCGTCGGCCATCCGGGCCTCGCGCCGCTGCGGCGTGCCGAAGAAGGAATCGAAGACTTCGGCCTCCTGCACCGGCTCGCCGAAGGCCAGGCGTGCGGTGTCGCGCGCCCGGCACCAGCGCGAACTGAGCACCCGGCCGACCCGGATGCCGCGCTCGCGGAAAGCCTGGCCGATGCGCCGCGCCTGATCGCGCCCGACCTCGTCGAGATTGCGCTGCGTCGTGCAGTCGTCGAGCCGGAAACCCGGCGGATCGCCGCCGCCCGGCGCCTCGGCATGACGCATCAGCACCGCCGCGCCGTCGTCCATCGCCAGCCAGATGTCGGCGTTCTCGGCCGGCCCGGCGGCCAGCGCCTGCGACAGCACACCCGCCAGCAGCGCGGCCACGCCGGCGCGCCGGGCCAGGACGATTCGCGCCCTTGCGCCGGGTGCGGCAGCCGTCATGTCGCCATCCTCTCCAGGCCGGCCCTGCGGCTGTCCGGCGCGTAGGTGCGCAGACCGGGCAGATCCAGCACCCGCACGCCGCCGTACTCGATGCGGATGAGCTGCTGCGCCTGCAGCGTGCGCAGCGCCTCGTTGACCCGCTGGCGCGACAGGCCGACCAGATAGCCCAGCTCCTGCTGGGTGATGCGCAGCATCTCGCCGACGCCCGGGTACAGCACAGGATGGAACAGCGCCGCCAGATTGCGCGCCACCCGCGAGTCGGGATCATGGATGCGGTCGATCTCGCGCGCCGCGATGAACTGGCCCAGCCGCTCGTTGAGCTGGTTCACGACGAAGCGGTTGAACGGCAGGCTGTGCGCGATCAGCTCATGGAAGACCTCGACCGGAATGCCGGCCACCACCGATCGGCGCAGCGCCTCGATGTTGTAGCGGTAGGCCTCGCACTTGAGCAGCGTTCCCTCGCCGAACCAGGCCCCGGGCGGCACGCCGGTGAAGGTCAGCGGCGCGCCGCCGTCGCCCGCATCGCTGCTCATCTTCAGCAGGCCGTCGACCACCCCGAACCAGTAGACCGCCGGCCGACCGGTGCGGCACAGCACCTCGCCGGGCTCGGCCTGCACCACCCGCATCGCGCCGGCCGCCAGCCGTCGGTGCGAGGCCGACAGCGTGCCCAGCCAGAGAATGCCGTCCAGCTCCGCCGCAGAGGGAAGGCGAGAGCGCTCGCGCAGCGTCATCAGGCTCATCGGGATGCCTCCAGATCGGGAAACTCCGCTTGGGAGAGTCCCTAGGATTGTCGTCAGGCTGACATCCTGACGTCAAACCCGGACTTACCATGCCTCACGGACAACAAGACGGATCCGCCGCCCGGCACCGATCCGCATCCCACCCGACAACGAGGACGAGGAGACGCCAAGGTGAGCTCGACCTTTCCGCGCCTGCTGCTGGAACATGCCCGGCAGCGCCCCGATGCAGACGCCATCCGGGAGAAGGAATACGGCATCTGGCAGACCCGTAGCTGGCGCCGGCTGGCTGACGAGGTCGCCCGCATGGCCGCCGGCCTGGCCGCGGCCGGCCTGCAGCGCGGCCAGCATCTGGTGGTGGTCGGCGACAACCGGCCGCGACTGACGATGGCCATGCTGGCCGCGCAGTGCCTGGGCGCCATTCCGGTGCCGCTCTACCAGGATGCGACCGGCGCCGAATATGTCTTCCCGCTGAACAATGCCGAGGTCGGCTTCGCGGTGGTCGAGGACCAGGAGCAGGTCGACAAGCTGCTCGAGGCCCGCGAGCAGTGCCCGCAGCTGGCGCGCATCTGGTACGACGATCCGCGCGGCCTGCGCAAGTACGACGAGCCCGGCCTGGCCTCGATCGACACGCTGCTGGCCGAGGGCGAGGCCTGGGCGGCCCGCCATGCGGGCTTCTTCGATCGGGCGGTCGAGGCGGTGCAGCCCGGCGATGTCGCGGCGATGTTCTTCACCTCCGGCACCACCGGCAATCCGAAGGGCGTGGTGCACACCCACCGCTCGCTGATCGACCGCGCGCAGGCCGGCGCGAAGTTCGACCGTCTCACCGCCGCCGAGGAGGTGCTGGCCTACCTGCCGCCGGCCTGGATCGGCCAGAACATCTTCAGCTACGCGCAGTGGCTGGCCTGCGGCTATGTCGTCAACTGCCCGGAATCGGCCGCCACCGTCACGATCGACCTGAAGGAGATCGGCCCGACCTACTACTTCGCGCCGCCGCGGGTCTTCGAGGGCCTGCTGACCAGCGTGACGATCCGCATGGAGGATGCCGGGGCGCTGAAGAAGAATCTCTTCAAGACCTTCATGGACCATGCGCGCCGGGTCGGCCCGGACCTGATGGACGGCAAGCCGGTCGGCTTCATGGACAGGCTGAAGTACCGCCTGGGCGATCTGTGCATCTACGGCCCGCTGCGCAACACCCTGGGCCTGAGCCGGGTGCGGGTGGCCTACACCGCCGGCGAGGCGATCGGCCCGGACCTGTTCACCTTCTACCGCTCGATCGGCATCAACCTGAAGCAGCTCTACGGCTCGACCGAGACCGCCGTCTTCGTCTGCCTGCAGCCCGACCACGAGGCGCGCGCCGACACGGTGGGCGTGCCCTGCGACGGCGTCGAGATCCGCCTGGCCGAATCCGGCGAGATCATGATCAAGTCGCCGGGGCTGCTGAAGGAGTACTACAAGAACCCCAAGGCGACCGAGGAGGTGCTGACCAGGGACGGCTGGTACCACAGCGGCGACGCCGGCTTCATCGACGCCACCGGCCACCTGAAGATCATCGACCGCGCCAAGGATGTCGGCCGCATCCGGGGCGGCGTGCACGACGGCGCGATGTTCGCCCCGAAATACGTCGAGAACAAGCTGAAGTTCTATCCCTTCATCAAGGAGGCGGTGGCCTTCGGCGACGGCCGCGACCGGGTCTGCGCCTTCATCAACCTCGACATGGAGGCCGCGGGCAACTGGGCCGAGCGGCGCAACCTGCCCTACGCCGGCTACACCGACCTGGCCGGCAAGCCCGAGGTGCTCGCGCTGATGCGCGAGTGCGTCGAGAAGACCAATGCCGACCTGGCGCAGGACGAGATGCTCGCCGGCAGCCAGATCCACCGCTTCCTGGTGCTGCACAAGGAACTCGACGCCGACGACGGCGAGATGACCCGCACCCGCAAGGTCAAGCGCGGTGCCATCGCCGACAAGTACCGGGTGCTGATCGACGCGATGTACGACGGCCGGTCCGAGCAGTTCATCGAGACGGCGGTCAAGTTCGAGGACGGCCGCAGCGGCAGCGTCTCGGCGACGCTGAAGATCATCGACGCGAAGACCTTTCCCGCGGTCCGGAGGGCGGCATGAGCAACAGCCACGACAGCAGCGGCAAGAAGATCGGCGACGTCATCCTGGACGTGGCCAACATCTCCCTGCGCTTCGGCGGCGTCAAGGCGCTGACCGACATCAGCTTCAATGTGCGCGAGCACGAGATCCGCTCGATCATCGGCCCGAACGGCGCCGGCAAAAGCTCGATGCTGAACTGCATCAACGGCGTCTACGCGCCGCAGGAGGGGCAGATCACCTTCCGCGGCCAGCGCTTCAGCCACATGAACCGCCGGCAGGTCGCCGAGATGGGGCTGGCGCGCACCTTCCAGAACCTGGCGCTGTTCAAGGGCATGAGCGTGATCGACAACATCATGACCGGGCGCAACATGAAGATGAAGAGCAACCTCTTCCTTCAGGCGCTGCGCTGGGGCCCGGCCGAGCGCGAGGAGTCGGCGCACCGCGAGCGTGTCGAGCACATCATCGACTTCCTCGAGATCCAGGCCTTCCGCAAGACGCCTGTGGGCCGGCTGCCCTACGGCCTGCAGAAGCGGGTCGACCTGGGCCGGGCCCTGGCGATGGAGCCGCAGGTGCTGCTGCTCGACGAGCCGATGGCCGGCATGAACGTCGAGGAGAAGCAGGACATGTGCCGCTTCATCCTCGACGTCAACGAGGAGTTCGGCACCACGATCGTGCTGATCGAGCATGACATGGGCGTGGTGATGGACATCTCCGACCGCGTCGTCGTGCTCGACTACGGCAAGAAGATCGGCGACGGCACGCCCGACGAGGTGCGCAGCAACGAGGACGTCATCAGCGCGTACCTCGGCACCAGCCACTGAACCGCAGGGAGACACGCAACATGGGATTCTTCCTCGAGACCCTGATCGGCGGCCTGATGACGGGCATGCTGTATTCGCTGATCGCGCTCGGCTTCGTGCTGATCTTCAAGGCCTCCGGCGTCTTCAACTTCGCGCAAGGGGCGATGGTGCTGTTCGCCGCGCTGGCGATGGCGCGCTTCTCCGAATGGATCCCGGCCGGCCTGGGCATCGAGAGCAAGACGCTGGGCAACATCCTGGCCTTCGTCGCCGCGATGGCGGTGATGGTCGGCGTGGCCTGGGCGATCGAGCGCTGGGTGCTGGGCAAGCTGGTCAACCAGGAGGGCATCACGCTCTTGATGGCCACGCTGGGCGTGACCTACTTTCTCGACGGCGCCGGCCAGACGATCTTCGGCTCGGACATCTACAAGATCGACGTCGGCCTGCCCAAGGACCCGATCTTCCTGCTGGAGAACGTCTTCCAGGGCGGCATCCTGGTCGGCCAGGAGGATCTGTATGCGGCGCTGATCGCCGCCTCGATGGTGGCGGTCCTGGCGGCCTTCTTCCAGTACACCGCCACCGGCCGCGCGCTGCGTGCGGTGGCCGACGACCACCAGGCCGCGCAGTCCATCGGCATTCCGCTCAACCGCATCTGGGTGATCGTCTGGTCGGTGGCGGGCTTCGTGGCGCTGGTGGCCGGGATCATCTGGGGCAGCAAGCTGGGCGTGCAGTTCTCGCTGTCGCTGGTGGCGCTGAAGGCGCTGCCGGTGGTGATCCTGGGCGGCCTGACCTCGGTGCCGGGCGCGATCATCGGCGGGCTGATCATCGGCGTGGGCGAGAAGCTCTCGGAGGTCTACATCGGCTCGATGGTGGGCGGCGGCATCGAGATCTGGTT
>RRZU011790770.1_pt1 | contig 17339 bp, 15 predicted proteins | sample 2165561 | NCBI WGS metagenome assembly RRZU01 (sample SAMN10456909, study PRJNA506462) | wastewater metagenome | isolation source: wastewater sludge | place: USA: Moscow, Idaho | reverse complement strand
TGAACCAAGGAACAGCAGTTTCTGTACACCCGACAGATGTGCCGCATGAATGATATTGGCTTCAATCATCAGGTTCTGATAAATGAACTCCGCCGGATATGTATTGTTTGCCACAATACCGCCGACCTTGGCTGCAGCCAGATAAACCTGATCGATCTGATTATCACGGAAGAAGGCCTGCACGGCATTACTGTCCAGCAGATCCAGCTGTGTGCGATCGTGCAGCATTAGTTCGATATCAGCGCGTTGTTCTAACTGACGAACAATGGCAGAACCGACCATGCCACGATGGCCGGCAATAAAGACACGTTGTTTAGTCATGGCTGCCTTACTCCAGCGACAGACTGACATCAAAACCGTGCGATTTCAGCAGCGCATGTTTTTTCGACTCAGCCAAATCACTTCGCACCATCTCTTCGACCATCGTCTGCAGCGTGGTTTCCGGCACCCAGCCCAGTTTCTCTTTCGCCTTGGTCGGATCACCCAGCAGGGTTTCAACCTCAGAAGGTCGGAAATAGCGCGGATCAACCGCCACAATCAGATCACCGACTTTAACGCCCGGTGCGTTGTCGCCGGTCACTGCCGCCACATAGCCCTTTTCATCGACACCTGAGCCTTCAAAACGCAGGGTGATACCCAGTTCTTGGGCGGCAAATTCGACAAACTGACGCACGGAATATTGCACGCCAGTGGCAATAACAAAATCTTCCGGCTGGTCCTGCTGCAGCATCAGCCACTGCATTTTGACGTAATCACGGGCATGGCCCCAGTCACGCAATGAATCCATATTACCCAGATAAAGGCAAGGCTCCAGGCCCTGTGCAATATTGGCCAAGGCACGGGTAATTTTGCGGGTAACAAAGGTTTCGCCACGACGCGGAGACTCATGGTTAAACAGAATGCCGTTACAGGCATACATGCCATACGCTTCACGATAGTTTACTGTGATCCAATAGGCGTACATTTTCGCAACTGCATAAGGTGAACGCGGATAAAACGGCGTGGTTTCTTTCTGTGGAATTTCTTGCACCAGACCATACAGTTCAGAAGTCGAGGCCTGATAGAAACGGGTTTTCTTTTCCAGACCTAAGAAACGGATTGCTTCCAGCAGACGCAGTGTGCCAATCGCATCGACATCAGCCGTGTATTCCGGTGATTCGAAAGAAACAGCCACATGGCTCATCGCACCCAGGTTATATACTTCATCCGGCTTAACTTCGGCCAGAATACGGGTCAGGTTAGAGGTATCAGTCAGATCACCATAATGCAGATGCAGCTTCGGATTCTCAACATGTGGATCCTGATAAATATGATCAATACGACCAGTATTAAATGATGAAGCTCGACGTTTAATGCCGTGAACTTCGTAACCTTTTTCCAGAAGGAATTCAGCCAAGTAAGAACCATCCTGACCAGTAATACCAGTAATAAGCGCAACTTTGCTCATTTATTATTTCCTTTATCAATATCAACTAATTCTCTGTCACGAATTTTAATAGCAGGGTTGCCGCGACAAATACTATTAGCAGGAAGAGAATGAAAAACAGAACTTCTGGCGCCGACAATACAGCCGTCTTCGATGGTAATTCCAGGAGCAACAAACACATCGGTAGCTAACCAGCAACCATTACCAATAGTTATAGGTTTAGCGTAAATATCGAAAGTCGGGCTTTCATAATCATGATTACCAGTACAGAGATAACTTTTCTGTGAAATAACAGAATTACTACCAATAGAGATTTCACCCAGTGAATACAAGACAACATCATCACCAATCCAGGAATAATCACCTATTGTAACTTTCCAAGGATAAGTAATTCTGACGCTGGGTCTGATAACTACATCTTTGCCAATCTTTGCGCCAAATAAGCGCAACAAAAAAGCTCGCCAGCCATACATAAATTGCGGTGACCAAGTAAATAGTGTTGCCTGTACACACCACCAAAGTTGGACAATAAAGGGAGCTTTCCCTCGAAACGCTGGGGGAACTTGAAATTTATCTAATTCAAACATGTTGGTAAAAACTTTGTAGTAATAAAAGAAGGGGGTGCTAATATTTTTAAACTCTCCACATTAATCACATAAGCAATTTTGCGGATTGACACAAAGAACATTTCATAAAATCGATAAAAACAACTAAGTAGTAGTAAATGAATTACCATTTACTATGCATTTCAATATAATTTCAAGTTGTTTACTATTACTTGTTTTTAACTCTTCAAATCGTTTCTTAGCTTGATTTTTGCGTAGAGCCAAGTAATTTTCGTCATAACTCAAACGGTTAATTTCCTTGACAGCAACTGATAAAAAATCAGCACCAGAAGGCACTATTATTCCACCGCCATGTTCAACAAGTGCATCAATACATCCTCGGCTTGCTGCAATTACAGGAACTCCAGCTCGAAATGATTCAATAATGGTAACTGGTTCAGCTTCGTTAGCGTAGCGGGTTGGAAACAGTAGTACGTCGATAGAATCGATTACTCAAGTTAAAAGAAACCTTTGTTATAACAACACTCACGATGTACCTTAATTACTTAGCTAATAATTTTCACGAGAGAGCTGGCCATAGCATCAACAGTAAATCTGTTAGTGAAACAGCTCATTGCGTTCGCAGACATAGCCCGACGTTCTTCGGCACTCATAGCAATCCAACTGGTCAGTAATGATTCAGTGCCGGCAAGATCATCATTCGCAATGATACCTGCCATATCGGCCTCGATTTCGCGCCAAATATTAACCTTATTGGAAATCAATACCGGTTTGCCACAACCTAAAGCTTCCGCAACCGCAATCCCGAAGTTTTCCTGATGCGATGGCAAAATGAATGCTTCGGAAGAGTGAAATGCTCCCCACTTGATATCCCCAGTTAACATGCCTAACCAGTGAATGCGGTGTGCAATCCCGTAAGATTCCGCCAGTGCCTGCAATTTAGCTTTAAGGCCAGCCTGATCCGGACCAGCAATAGCCAGTTGTAATTCAGCGTCCTGTGCTGCTACCCGAGCAAAGGCATTAATCAATAAGTCACAACCTTTCTTTTCATGAATACGGCTCAGGAACAACACAAACCGGCGTCCGGCCAGGCCAGGGAATGAATCAGCGAAAACGGCTGACAAACCATCTGTATCCTGTGGCGGCGCCGCGGTGCCATAGCTGGTCACGGCCTCATTAACACGGTAGAGCCAGAAGGATTCTCTGGCCAGTCGCCGTTCTTCTTCACAGGTGAAAATAACCGAGCGGGCATTTTTCAGCACCCAATATTCAGCCCATGGCCAATACAGCCATTTTTTCAAATGTTTAAGGGGATAGGTCTTTTTAAACCAAGGATCCAACATGCCATGAGTATAGACATGGTAAGGAACACTGCTTCTGGTACATGCCCGCATCGCGGCCAGTCCATGATATTGCCACAAACCATGAATTATTACCTTGTCATACTTTTTGACATTCTGCTCCAGCCAAGGCATTAAGTATTTTGAATAACCGTAAGTGCCTTTACCTTTACCAAGTGCATGGATCTTCATACTACTTTCATTAATCCAACTGGCGTCTGGCTCGTCACAACACACCACCTCCACTTCTACATCATGGCTTGGTAATGCTTTCTGTATCTGTCGGATCCCTTCGGATGGGCCACCGGCACGAGGATCCATAGAGGAAATAACACGTAATATTTTCACTTTTTCGTCCTATTCAGCTCTTGCAGATAAATCCTTTCATAGGCATCTAATGTGGATTCAGCATTAAATTGTTTAACATGTTGAATACCTTTCTCTCTTTGAGCCACTATTCTGCTCTCATCAGCCAGCAACTCACGTAGCTGACATGCAGCTTTCTCGGCCCAGTCAATTGCATTTACAACCGGTCGGCGATCTATATAAATAGCTGCCTCGCCGCCTACTTCAGTCATCGGAGCTTCGCCGGTTGTTATAACTGGACATCCACAAGCCATGGCTTCAGCAATTGGCCAGCCGAAACCTTCAGCAATACTGGGAAATAAGAATAAGCGGGCCAGCGAGTATGCAGCTCGAACTTGTTCATCACTCAAACCTGAAATGAAATAGACTTTACTTTGTTTTGGAAGATTATTTGCACTGGTTACCAACGATGCAGGCGGCTTGGCACCTATCATTACCAAAGGAAGATAACTTTCATCAGTATTTTTTCTGACATAGGCATCGTATATTTCGACAACGCCTTTTCTATTTTTGTACCATTGGTTGCCACCAACGTGTAGCAGAAAACCGCCAGCCAATACTGACTGAGGCAACTGCTCCTTCAGAATAGAAATAGCCTGCGCTCTATCCATCGGTTTAAAAATAGGATTCAAACCATTATAAACCACAAAAGAGTTCTCACCGCCCCAAGCGAGTATATCATCCAGTTCTTTTTTCGTATTATTCGATACTGAGATAAAACACTTACCTTTTGAAAATCCTTTTTTTATGAATTGCTGGTATAGCTTCCCTGACTGACCTGTAGAATTTTCAGGGTGGACACCGAGGGCTGAGCGATAAGCCATAAAATCATGCACATGAATAGCATGTGGATATTTTGCCACCAAAGGTACCCATGGACCCAATGCCTGATCCGTAAAGACAAAAATTGTATTTCTGTAATTCCCAAAAAATAACTTAGTAGTTGTAACTATTGGAAAAATAAAATATTGATCAATATAACCAAGCCATTTTTTTATAAACTTAGACGCAGGCAATCTATACAAATATGGCTTCGCTGTCCAAGACAGTACATCGTGACCACGCAGTTTCATTCCGTCAATAATCATGCGTGCAAATCGTGGCATACTGTTACTATCAAGAAAGCTTGGATGGGTAAAAAAAATAATTCTCATACAATTAAATAAACACTCAGAAAACTTAGAAAGTTACTCTCAAACAGCATAAGCAGACAATTTTATATAATTATCCAACTCTTCTTTACTCCCATGCTGAAAATAAAAGCAGTTATCATTAAAATTTATTGGCCTTATTCGCCCATATCCAAAAGGAAGATAGGCATAGTTATTAATCCTACCAAACAATCTAATTAGCAACTTAATTGCCAACTGACGATTAACCATAAGCATCATTTTTGAAGCATTAGATAATAAATAACTATCACATGTTGCTAAACAAAATTTCAGTTCAGGTGATATATCTCTATCAGAGTAACTAATATTATGGATAGCACTCAAAAACTCCCGTATGCCATCTTTTCTGATAGCAAAAACACTTTGTTGCAATGGCCAGCCGGATGCAGATCCAAATACAAATTTATTACGGCGGAGTAGATTCTCAATCTTAGCTATAAATTCATCACCATATACAAGAGCATCCTGTTCAACATACAAGAAATAATCAGCATCATTGGATAATGTATACTCAAGCCCATGCAAAACAGAACATAGCCACCCTGAATAATGATATGGCGTATTCTGTGAATGCCCTGGATTAATACTCAAGGTTAATTCTTTAATATTGTTATTTACTATTTCTTTATCATTTGATTTGATTGGTGATGCAGAATCAACAACAAATACAAGTTCAGGCTTTATATAAGAGTTTACAGAGTGCCACCATAATGGTCTAAAATCCGATTTACGTAATACATCATCACCATAAGCATTATAATTAACTTTATCTGCCTGGCTGTACCAACCCGTTGAAAGTATTTGTGCAGACATATAGAAACCTTTTCTTGATTAAATAAAAGCCCATGCAACATAATTAATCTTACTGGAAATGTAAAACCAACTACTAAAAGCTACATTTTCTAACATAAAACAAATTAAAGCAAAAACTGATAAATATATATATAAAAACAATCTGAGGTAATGTCCTAACGAAGAATGTGATTATATTAATCAAAGAATCACCATTAAAAACAGAATAAAAACTAAAAATCATCAACAAGAATATTGGTGAAACTACAGTACGTTCGTATTTATCAAAAAAATAAAATGAATCGCTTATCGAGTACACAAAAAAAGATAACACAGGAACAAAAACAATAAAAAACAAAGGACCAAAAAGAATCAACCCATGAACAGTAATTGAGCCAAGCTTAAACCCACCAAGCCCACTATTAGAGGAAAGATAATAAATATAATCACCCATGGAATATTGAATGTTTTCTTTATTTAAATCATATCCAATTATATTTAGGATTGGTGTTGGTATCAAGGCAATGATCTTCTCCATAGTTATCTGCGCAACTCGACTGGCATCATTCAAAGACAATATATCACCATAGAAAAACATATTATCATCAAATTTAATTGTTACCAATCTAGCGCCAAGCGGATTGCTTATATAAATCTCATTATATTCATTATAAAATACATTATTTAAACCCATTTTATATGCAATCACTTCATTATGATCAATAAGATATTGGAGTGTCAACAATAATAGATCAATTCCCTTTACGTCCTCTCTCTGCGATCTTGCCAATACCATTGCGATGGCCAAATCCGATATAGCACTAATTAACACAAACAAAAATGGGAAAAGAATCATCACATATAAAAAAAATTTCTTTTTAAAAGTGCAAAAACCAAACACAAACATTATAAGCCAAACAAATATTATATTAAAAGCACCGGTTACGAAAACACCTCTCGAATTTCTAACCACCCCAATCAATACCAATGAAACAAAGAAAATAGTTATGAATATAAAATCTTTCTTTGATGTGTTATCGCCATTTAATTTATTAATAAATGGGATTAATAAAGGAGAGTATGTGAGTGGACTTAGTGCGAAAATAAATTTACCTGATACGTCACCATATACAATATCAGAAGTTGCTGTATACCATACGGAAAAAGCACCGAGAAACCCCATAAACCAAAGTTGTAAATTAGTTGGATATAAAAAAAGACCTATTTTTTTAAATAAACCTTCTACAATAGTATTTTTAAGGCGAACTGCAAAAAATGAACTCATATAAATATAATGAGAAATCATTAAAACAATATTTAATACACCCACAAAAAAAAATGTCTCTATAGGTTTTCTTAAATTGTATGAGATAGGTGTAAATGACAAAGACTGAAATAATAAAGCTCCACCTGTTGTGGAAACTAAAACTCCAATCAATATCAATGCTGATATTGGTCTTTTAGATAATGACAGATATGGACCAAAAAGATAATAGCATACAGAAAATGACACAAAGTATGCAATTAAAGCAGTAAAAAAATTTGTCCAGTCTGTTGATATAAGGCACTGAATTACAAATGAGATGGATAATAAAATTATACTAATCAAAAACACAATTCTAAATTGCATATAATATTTTTCATTTACCATTACTGTCATAAAAATCTCTCAACTTCTCATTCCTAAAAATGCTATATTGATATCAATCATCTATTATCTACACCTCATGTGCAATAACTAAATCTTTATATCACATAAGCCTATTTGATTACCCTCGACTTTCAGCCTGAATGCTATACTTAAAACAAGCAGGCCAATTGAGGGCATAAATCATGTCCAGAAATAAAATCCAGTTTCAAAAAAGCATGAGTATTCATTCGTTTATCGAACAATATGGCTCAGAAGAGCAATGCAAAAATCACCTCTTTGCATTGCGATGGCCCAACGGGTTTCATTGCCCTTATTGCGGTCATGACCACTATTGCCAGCTCAAATCCAGAGCACTTTACCAGTGTAACCAGTGTCATCACCAAACGTCGTTGGTTGCTGGAACACTCTTTGAAGGAACCAAATTGCCGCTTCGCCTCTGGTTTCTGGCTATTTATCTCATCACGCAAGAATAAAATGGCATCTCAGCACTGGAGTTATCCCGTCAGTTGGGTATTTCGTACAATGCCTCTTGGCGAATGAAACATAAAATCATGCAGGCGATGAAATCGCGTGATGACGAACAACCACTCTCCGGCTTCGTCCAGCTCGATGATGCCTACTGGGGCGGCATTAAAAAGGGTAAACGTGGTCGTGGTGCTGGGAATAAAAGTCCTTTTGTTGCAGCGGTTGCACTGAATGAAGAACTCCATCCCATACACATGCGATTCAGCATGGTGGAAGGTTTTCGTAAAACAGAAATCGAAACATGGGCAACTCACCATATAGAGCCAGGAACCTTAGCGATGTCAGATGGTTTGGCCTGTTTCAATGCAGTTGAGACCGCCAATCAGCATCATCTGAAAATAATAACCGGAGGCGGTGCCCAAAGCGTTGAATTGCCCTATTTTGTCTGGGTGAATACGATGCTGAGCAATGTAAAAAATGCCATGCATGGAACATATCATGCGATCAAAAGAAAACATCTACCTCGATATCTCGGCGAATTTTGCTACAAATTCAACCGAAGATTTGATTTGGAAAAGATGGTGGGTCAGTTATTGAAAGATTGCATTCACACACCAGCGATGCCAGCTCGGTTATTAAAACTGGCTGAGGTTCGATGGTAATCAAATAAGCCTATAGAGCTCCAATAACATTAGCCACCCGTTTTTTATATGCTTCCCAACTAAACATATCAGATGCCTGTTTAGCTGATTGTCGTGAATTGAAAACTTCCTGGCTATTTTCGATACAATAACGCATAGCGTTATATATTGAATTTTCATCAGAATTAATAATCCACCCAGATCCGGGAAACTTTTCTATAATTTCTTTTGCCCCAGTCATGGTAGATACAATTGCAGGCGTACCACACGCCATTGCTTCTGCCACCACCATACCAAAAGAATCAAATTTTGAAGGAAGAAGTAAGCAGTCACTTTGTGAAAATATTTCATAAAGCTCTTTTTGAGATACTTTCCCTACATATTCACAATTTTTAACTTTTTTTATTTTAGAAATATAATCACGTTCAGAACCACCAACAAACCTTAAATTAAATGGAATATTATTTTTATTTAATCTTTCACACGCCTCAAGTATTTCATCTATAGATTTTAAACGCCTAATAGAGCCAGCAAAAACAAACTTAAGGCACGTTTCATGCCGTTCCAATATTGGTTTCATATTCCGAGGCAATTCAGCACCCAACAAAATGGTTTTTACTTTATCTTTTGAAGCACCATTACCAACATATGATTGTGCTGCAAGTGATGAGCAAGTGATAATTACATCAGCAAGTTCAACTTCATCATTCTTTCTTTTTTCTATTTCTAAAACATATGAATCTCGTGTAAATTTCAATATTTTATTTGAAACAGAATGATGAAGTGAGGGTGCATCTAACACACAAACTGCACCTATAGATTTTGCAGCCTTAAAGGTACGAAACGCTGAGTTTTCAAAAGCAACAACCACATCAGGCTTCAGACGTTTAACCTTATAACTACAATACCAGTCAAACAAATAAAACACTTTATGCTTTGAATTGTTATTATTTGTTTTACCTTTAATGTAACAAGGGATATATTTCCAAATCTTTAATAAAAATTGTACCCAAACAGGGTGCTCTCTTAACTTTGTCGGAATATCAACCATCTTTATTCGAGTTTTTATTTTATTTGTAAAATAAAATGGAAGCTGTTCATCTTTTGCTACAACAGGAATACCAGAAATAAATTTCTGCAGTATGCCATGTTCATGTAACGCCAGAGCTAGTTGATGTGAGTGCTGTAATCCAGGATGAGCAACTAGAACTTTTTTCATTTATTGTTTCTTCTTATTGGATTTCCAAGCCAAGCTTCATAGGGAGCACAAAGATCAACTGGGCTATAATCAAGTTCCTGAACTCGTTGGCTAACAACCCTTGCAGGATTCCCTGTTACCACAGTAAAAGCTTCAACATCTCTTGCTACTACAGCACCAGCACCTACCACAGCCCCCTTTCCTATCGTTACTCCCGGCAAAATAATGGCCCCGGTCGCAATCCAGGCATAATCATGAATTACAATTTTTTTCTTGAACATCACCCAATTGGGATGACGAATATCATGACTTGCCGTAAGTAATCGCACACCATCATTTATCACTACTCGCTTGCCGATGATGATCTCGTCATGTAATGCAAGGTAAACGTGGCTGGCAATAAAGCTTCGTTCTCCAAGAGAAAGTCGATTACAAGGGCCGTTCAAATCTAGCCTTCCGACGATAGAGAGCACACCAAGCCTGGCACCACGAAAACTCAGAACAGCGCGACGATATAGAATGGAAATAAGCCCAGAAGCATTGATTACACGTTTTGCCCAGACTTTTAGCCAAGCTTTACTGAGAATTGGGTAACATATGCGATGTCTGAATAAATAGATCAGCATTGAAGATAACCACCTTAGGCCTTGATTCCAGCAAGTTTACCCAAAAACAGAGGAACAGAGTCTTGAAGAACACAATTTGCATTCTTGACTGCGGCTACCAAAATGATGATTTCTGCCAGCAATACAGCCAGAGCTGCCGCATTCAACCCCCAAATTGACATGGTTAGATATGCCTGTCCGATAGCGATACAAGAAGCTAAGATAAACAATACTGCAAACTGTTGATGGCGATTGGTTGCCATCAGCACCACCCAACTAGCCTGGCTGGTAATATTGACCAATGCAACAACTAGCAGTAGCAAGAATGTCATGAACGGCAGGGAAAACGATTTACCTAACCATAGCTCGAAAATCATATCGCCAAATGAGAGCATCCCGACTATACAACCAATACCAATGAGCAATGCAAACCGGCAGCCATTAACATGAAGTTTTCTGGCCAATGCAAGATCCCCTGCACCATAAGCTCGGGATATTTCCGGCCAAGTCGCCTGATTGAGCACAGTAACCAGTTGTACCAGCACACGAGATACGGTCCGCAGCACGCTGAACTGAGCCACGGCAACCGCCCCCAATACCGAGCCGATAACTAGCGTCATTCCCTGAATGCTTAACGCCAGACCCAGAGGAAAAGCGAGAAATGCAAAACCTGGTGCCAGCATTTTCTTGACGACCTGACGGTCGCCTTTGGCTACCGAAAAGTAAAACTCAGGTTCCAGCTGTTGAAGACGGATATAAGCAACCCCATAACCAAACAACCGCCCAGCCAGCATGCCAGCAGCCACTGCAACCACGCCACCACCGCTTAGTAGCATTACTATGCCCATGCCCCACTCGATTAATCTGGAGGTGTTGGCCAGTGCCGTTCCTTCAGCATATCGTTCCAAGGAACGATATCCCGCGCTGAGAACGCTAGTTTGTAATCCAGCCAATATTTGCAGAGTCAATAACAACAACACCCATTTGACATCCATGCTAGTCAATTGGTGAATGCCTAGCGCCTGAGTCAGATCTGACATAAAGAGCAGAACAATTGACAACAGCAGGATAAATAAGGACATTCCGGCGTTGAAGCAGGAAACACTACGGTAGATGGCTAATGCACCTGCTTTGTCATTTTGAGCCATCTTGATGACCATACTGTTGCCCGCTACAGCACCCAAACCGAAATCACTCATAGACAAATAAGCAGGAAGTGCGCTCAGTATCAGCCATTCACCATATAGTGAAACACCCCAATGTTGAATAAACAACGGAATGCTGACCAACTGGATAAGCACTGTGATGGCTTGCCCATAAGCATTGGCACCTATCCCTTTTATTAGTCTGTTTTTCAGACTTGTTTTATTAGTCATAACTCAGAACTCTTTAGTTAAATTAATTAATATGCATTACGACTAACAAACCCTTTAAAAACTGTAAAAAACACAATCTTCAAATCCAGCCACAAACTCCACGCGCGGATATATTCCAGATCATATTCAATACGCTTTTCCATTTTATCCAGCGTATCCGTTTCACCACGCCAGCCATTAATCTGTGCCCAGCCGGTAATACCCGGTTTGACTTTATGCCGCAGCATATAACCCAGGATCAGTTTGCGGTACTGCTCATTATGCACAATGGCATGCGGACGCGGACCCACGATGGACATATCACCCTTGAGCACATTAATGAATTGCGGCAGTTCATCCAGCGAAGTGCCGCGGATAAACGCACCAATAGGGGTAAGACGGCTGTCACCTTTGGTGGCCTGTGTGACCTGGTCGTCATCTTCGGTCACTGTCATGGAACGAAACTTCCACACTTCAATCGGTTTGCCATCAATGCCATAGCGGCGCTGTTTGAAAATCACCGGGCCTTTCGAGGTTAGTTTGACCGCCAGTGCCAAGGCTAATAACACCGGAGAAATCAGCAGCAGGATCAGACTGGCTAGAACAATATCTTCCGCCCGTTTGATTAACGCACTTACCCCCAGCATCGGCGTATCAAAAATTGAGATCAGCGGAATGCCATTCAGCACCGAGGCCCGCGAGTGCAACAGATTGAAGGTAAAGATATCCGGCACCAGCAACACCGAACAGGTGGTATCGGATAAGGCGGTCACCAGTTCATGCATATGCTTTTCATAGCGCATCGGCAGAGTGATATAAATACGATCGATCGCGCCGCCTTTGGCATCGATCACCAGTTGTTCCAGTTCACCCAGCACCGGCAACGTTTGCCCCGGTACTACCGCTTCTTCCAGTGCGATATTGCCGCTTTTGTGATCATCATAAAAACCGGCGACCCGGATACCCAGCCACGGTGCCCGTAACAGTTGCTGCGCCAGATGCTGCCCCAGATAACCAGCCCCGACAATCGCGGCCGTCCGGCTGTTATAGCCATGACGACGAATGCTGTGCAACAGATGCCGCAACAGAAAGCGATAGACAGCAAAAGAAACAAACACACCGACAAACCATTGCCACAACGTGTTGTTATCCAGCAGCGGAAACGAGGGCAGAAGGTGAGTGCACATCACCAGACAACCAAAGGTGACACACCACACCCCTGTGGCATAACCGATTTCAGTGAGCACTCTGGCGCCACGCCAGGAGCGGTAAAGATGCGCCAGTTCAGCACAAAACTGAAACAGCACCAGCATACCCAGCATCACCACCCAGTGCTGCAGCGTCCAGCTTTGCTGACGGAGCAGACCGATGATACCGAGCAGCATACCGATCAGCAGCGCATCGCTGATGCGCTGGATCAGTGTTACTACCGACGCATTAGCGTGCAGCACACCGCGTTTGAGCTGATTCATTTTGTTTTTCTTCTTCCCTGATCGAAGCGATTACACAGACTGCTCATGAAGGATTAGTTTTTCGCACTCTGATAGCTGTATTGGTAATAACCGTAACTGCCACCGTAATAGCCGGCCGCGCGTCTTTCCATCGCATTGAGGATCACGCCTTTAACTTCAATGCCATTTTGCTCTAACCGGTGTTGGGTAATTTCAGCTTCTTTAGCTGCGGTAATAGCAAAACGGACAACCAGTAACGTTGTGCCTACCAGACGCCCCACAATGGCCGCATCGGTTACGGCCAATAGTGGCGGTGTATCAACCAACACCAGATCATAATGCTGGCTGGCCCATTCCAATAACGAGGCAAAACGCGGGTGCATTAACAGCTCACTCGGGTTGGGTGGCACCTGACCACGAGCGATAAAATCTAAATGCGTTTGTTCTGAATGCACGATAACGCTATCAAGCTCACGCTGGCCTGATAAATAATCAGATAAGCCGTGTTTTTTATCTGCCCGCGCAAAATAGTCATGCAGATGACCTTTTCGCATATCGGCATCGATCAACAATATCTTTTGTTCGCTGTGCGCAATGACTGAGGCCAGATTACCGCTAATAAATGATTTACCAATGTCAGGGCCTGGGCCGGTAATCATCAGCACATTATTACGTGCTTCCATCATGGCAAAATGCAAACTGGTGCGCAGGCTGCGCAACGCTTCGATAGACAGATCAGCCGGGTTATGCTGCGCAAGCAATGTTTCCTTCCTGGCATGGCGATTTTTCTGCTTCTTCGCCTGTTCAGCCTGCCAGTCAGATAACGGCACAGAGGCATACACATTCATGCCCAGTTTTTCGAGCTCTTCCGGCCCTTCGACACCTCGGTTAAATGCCGCACGAATCAGCACTAATGCAACGGATAACATACCACCGAGTAAGGTCGCAATAATCGCAACGAGCGCTTTTTGTGGTTTGACGGGTTTAATTTTCACCGCCGCATCATCAATAATTCGCACATTTCCGACTGTGCCAGCTTTAAGAATGTTTAATTCCTGGACTTTATTCAGCAATTGAACATAAATTTCCTGACCCACCTGCACATCACGCATCAAACGTAGAACTTCTTGCTGTACTTTCGGTAACTTCTGTACTTGTTGATTGATGCGCTCTTTTTCTTTCATCAGTGTCTGGCGTTTTTCCATCAGAGAAATATAAGCTGGGTGCGCTTTGGTAAATTGCTGAGCTATATCCGATTCTTTGAAGGTTAACTCATTGAGTTGAGTTTCCAGTGCCACCATAGTGTCAAGTGCAGCTTTCGCTTCAAGATTAAGATCTACGGATTCATTTTTCTGGCGGTAGTTATTCAGCTTTTGTTCTGAATCTTCAAGTGATGTGCGAACATCTGGCAAATGGGATTGTAAAAACTGCAGACTTTTTTCTGCTTCAGCTGCATTACGCTCGATATTTTTCATCACATAATTGCGAGAAACACTTTCCAGCACTGAACGAATAGCATCACGATCATCGCCGTTCAGGCTAAGCGCCAACATGCCAGTTTTTTTGCCTTTTTCACTGACCATGAGGTCTTGTTGCAAGTCATTGATAACCTGTAAATCAGGCAGTTTGGTTATTTTAAATCGTTGCCCAGCTTCCCCTTTAAAATCTGAAACAAGTAATGATATACCATCCTTACTCTGAGCTAACTCTCCTACTTTACCTTTCAGAAGCGTTGAATTATTAATACTTAGTTGATATGTGCCGTTATTCTGTAATTGGATTTCAAATGCAGCCTCCTCATATGAGACTGGCACGTGAAAACGGCTCACCAGCAATGAACCAGAATGCCAACCTAACCGAGCAGCCAGCCCTTTACCCACACCATAAGGAAAATCAGGTTCAATCTGCACGTTGAGATTCAATTCATCGACTGTCTGCCCAATGATCATGCGCGATTTGATTAATTCAATTTCAGTTGCAGCTTCTGAATCACCACCACTGCCCAGCATATCTGTTACCTCAGATAAGCCAGGTATGCCACTTTTCTTTTGTTCAACCTGCACCAGAGCATCAGCCTGATAAATAGGCGTTGCACAAAGTGCGTACGCTACCCCAGCTAAAGCAAAAAAGCTGGTGATACCAATAATCAGCCATTTATTATCAAGCATCAGCCCCAGAAGACGTCCCAGATCGATGACTTCGGCATTATTACGATTTGGCTGCTGTGGGGGGGTAGAGATTGCCATTCTGTTTCCTGCTATTTGTTCAGACGTTGTGCCCAAGCGTTGGTCGCTTCGGCTATCAGATCGAATGTAAATTCAAATGCTTCACGACTCTGCCGGTAAGGGTCAGGGATATCTCGTTTTAACCAATGCCCGTAAAGCATGGTTTTGCCGCGAACTTCCGGTGCTATACGCGTGACAGCCTCGATATGTTTTTGTTCCATCACCAAAATCAGATCATGTTGCTGACATAACTCCCTTGTCAGTTGTCGAGCAATGTGTCCTTCCAGCGCTAGGTCATGCTGCAAAGCAATGGCCTCTGCGGAAGGATCAGCGCTCTGACCCACCATAGCTGAGATACCGGCAGATGAGATTGCTTTATGTGGTAACGCCTGCTTAAGCAGGCGTTCGGCAGTGGGGGAACGGCAAATATTGCCGACACAAACAACAAGAATTGAATTAAAACGCATAATCATTAAGGCCAGTTTCTTACTCGTAAAGTGCCTTCTGTTAACTCATTGAAGCCACTGATTGTTGGTACTAATTGTGAGATAACCCGGTTCCAGCGAACAATTGGTGCCGTTGTGACATAAACCACATCATATGGCTTAAGCTGAAATTCAGTTCCTAGCACCAGTGCAGTTGCATCTTTCACATTCAATTGGTAGATACTGGCTAATTTTTTATTGCCTGCGGTTTTATCGTGATTCGCGCGGATCACGAACACACCAGTTGCATCGGATGTCAGCTGGTTCATGCCTTCAGCCTGACCCAACGCTTCGGTCAGTGTCATACCGGTACGATCCATTTTGAGTGTGCTTTGCTTGGTTACTTCACCCATGACAAACACTTTTAATGCATCATTACGCGGCACGTGAATGATATCGCCCGGAGCCAGTAAACTGTTTTGGCTAAGATCGCCGTATTGCATGAGATTTTGTAGTGACAATGTTTTCTCTTTGCCATTACGAGTCAGCACGACATTCCGCCAATCAGCATCGGCAGAGAGACCACCGGCTTGGTTAATCGCATCCAGCAGAGTCAATGGCACATTGGTGATAGCCAGTTCGCCTTGCTTATCGACTTCACCTGTGACGTAAATTTTTTGTGAGCGGAAAGCCGCTACGCTGACATCAACCTGAGGGGTTTCGATATATTGAGCCAGCTGCACCGCGATATCATCGCGAATTTCGGTGACAGTTTTACCCGTTACTTTAATCCGCCCGATATAGGGATAGAAAATTTTGCCATCGCTGTGCACCCAGTTACCAGCATCGCTGGCACTGCGGTAAGAGCCTGCGGGAATGGTTAACTCAGGATGATCCCATACCGTGACATTAAGAACATCGCCCACACCGACCCGGTATTCATAATGCTGTAATGCAGTTTCCAATGCTGGGTTTACTTTGGCTTGTGGTAAATCAGGTCGTAATTTTTCGATTAAACGTGGTGTCATTGGGTAGACATCAACCAATTTATCAATGTCTGTCGCTGATTCATCTGGATCAACAATTTGGTTTTTGCCGCTAGCGGACAAATGAGAACCCGGAATTGTACAGCCACTCAACAAGAGGCTGACAGTAACCATAGAAAGAATTAGTTTTTTATTCATATTTCCTACATAACTTTGCTGTTTTTAGTATAGAGGAATGATTGCAGCTCAGATAATACGATAGCGCTCAGCCTGAACATATCACAGAGAGCATTTGAATCTGCCAGATATAGCTACCGCAAGTGGCTTACAGCTACCACAGAGCGAAAAAAACTATATGATATTGATTTATATCAATTTTTAAAAATGCAGTTTTGAGGTAAAGCGTGAAGGTAGATGATAGTGATTATCAGGAAAAGAATTCTTTCCTTTGACGCAATAGCTATCCCTGCATTCTGCGCACACAGAGTAATAGATGATACAGATCACGGCAAGAAAGAATGCTTTTTGGGGAGAAATCGGGTAGCCGGAGGTTTCTAGCCCCCAGCCCCCACAACACCCTGCGTGCGGGTCCGCACAGGGCGTTTCACTTAGAATGGTGAAGCCGTATCCAACCATCGCGCAGCGCAAACAATCCTTGGGATTTCAGATAGGCGT
>RRZU013371468.1_pt1 | contig 17340 bp, 16 predicted proteins | sample 2165561 | NCBI WGS metagenome assembly RRZU01 (sample SAMN10456909, study PRJNA506462) | wastewater metagenome | isolation source: wastewater sludge | place: USA: Moscow, Idaho | reverse complement strand
TTTTTTAATCCTGAAAATGGCGACTGGAACAGTCATGTCGATCTTGGTATGTGGGCCGATGCCTACCTTATTGCTCCGGCTACAGCCAATACAATTGGGAAAATGGTAAATGGAGTGGCTGATAATTTACTTCTAACAACTTATTTATCAGCTAAATGTCCTGTGTTTATCGCACCTGCCATGGATCTCGATATGTTTGCACATCCTTCCACGCGCCGTAATATTGATATACTTCGTTCGTACGGAAACCAAATCATCGAACCCGCAGTTGGTCAGCTTGCGAGTGGTCTCGAAGGAAAAGGCAGGATGGAAGAACCTGAAAATATTGTACAATTTCTCGACGACTATTTTACACCAAAATTGATGTCGGGGAAAAAAGTGCTGATTACTGCCGGACCCACATACGAAAAGATAGATCCTGTACGTTTTGTAGGTAACTATTCGTCAGGTAAAATGGGTTTTGCGTTGGCCGAAGCTTGTGCAAAACAGGGAGCTGAAGTTACACTTATTACTGGACCGGTAAATATGCGTGCAAAACATCCAGCTATCAATCGTATTAATGTCGAATCAGCAGAAGAGATGTACAAAGCGGTACTGCTAAAATTTGATAAAATGGACGGTGCAATATTGTGTGCTGCAGTAGCCGACTTTACGCCCGTGTCTCAGTCGGAATATAAATTGAAACGTGAATACGATAATTTAGTTGTAGAACTGAAGCCAACGCTCGACATTGCCGCCGAAGTTGGTAAAATTAAGCGTCACGAACAATTTCTGGTAGGTTTTGCTCTCGAAACAAATAATGAAGAAGCAAACGCTAAGAGCAAAATGGAGCGTAAAAATTTCGATTTTATTGTGCTTAATTCATTACAGGATCCTAATTCCGGTTTTGGTTTTGACACTAATAAAGTCTCAATTATCCACCGTTCCGGTTTGCAGCGTGAGTATGAGTTGAAAAGCAAACTCGAGGTTGCCGATGATATTATAAATGAAATTAATACGCTGATTTTCTGATGTATAATATCTAAAATCAGTTTGCCTATAATAAAATTATGTCTGTAAAATCAATTTTTCTTCTGTTATTTCTCAGTGTAAGTTCTGTGGTTTTGAATGCACAGGAATTGAATTGCAATATCCAGATTAACTCTGACCAGATACAGGGAACCAATAAATCTGTTTTCAATACCTTGCAGAAATCAATGATGGAGTTTGTAAACAATCGCCGTTGGACGGAGATGAGCTATACCATTGATGAGAAAATTGAGTGCAGCATGAATATTATTGTAAAAAAAGTTGAGAATAATGTGTTCTCAACTGAAATACAGGTCCAGTCGCGCCGTCCGGTTTATAATTCGTCATACAATTCTACTCTGTTCAATTACAAGGATAATGAGTATGTGTTTGAATATAAGGAGTTTGATCAGTTGGAAATGACTGAGAATACAATAAACTCTAATCTTACAGCTGTATTAGCATATTATGCGTATCTGATTATCGGATACGACATGGATTCGTACAGCAGGTTGGGAGGGACACCATTTTTTCAAACAGCCGAATCGATAGTAAATGCTGCTCAGGCAGCCGATCTACCGGGTTGGAAAGCTTTCGAAAGTCCCAAAAACAGATATGCACTTATCAACAATATTCTCGATGAAGCGTTTAAAAAATACCGTAACTTTTTCTACGAATATCATCGTTTGGGACTTGACGAAATGTCAGCTAATATGACCAATGCGCGTGCCCGTATTCTTGCCGGATTACCTGTTTTGCGTGAAGCTAACCGTGCACGTCCTTCAGCCATTATTATTTCTTCATTTCTCGATGCAAAAAATGATGAGTTGATTAATATCTTCTCAAAAGCAGGTGAAAAAGAAAAAACCGAGGCTGTACAGGTGTTGTCCGATGTAAATCCGACAGGAGCTGACCGTTACGAACGTATTATGAACAAAAACTAAGTGTAGAAATAATATGCTGAAATCGTTGTATATCTCAAATTACGCGCTGATTTCCGAATTACATATCGATTTTAATGAAGGCTTTTCGGTTCTGACAGGTGAAACAGGAGCCGGAAAATCAATTATTCTCGGAGCTTTATCACTTATTCTGGGGCAACGTGCGGATACAAAACTTCTAAAAGCTGATACAGAAAAATGTATAATTGAAGCTGAATTTAATATTGCAGCATATCCATCATTGGCTTCGTTTTTCAATGAAAATGATCTTGATCAAAACGATAATAAACTCTGTCAGATTCGCCGGGAAATCACCGGAAATGCCAAGTCCAGAGCTTTCATCAACGATACTCCTGTATCGCTGAATGTCTTGAGAGAGCTAACATCCAGGCTCATTGATATTCATTCGCAACACGATAATTTATTACTGGGAACCGAAGGATATCAGCTCGGAGTGGTTGATATGATTGCTCAAAACTCAAAAGAGCAGCAAAATTATTCGGAGCTTTACAATAAATGGCAAAATGAAATTGCAGAACTGAGAAAGCTTGAAAACATGGCTGCAAAGCAGTCGGCAGAACTCGATTTTGTTCGTTTTCAGTTTAATCAGTTGAACGAAGCAGCTCTTAAATCCGGAGAACAGGAAGAATTAGAGTCAGAGCAGCAGACACTTAGTCATGCTGAAGAAATCAAAACAGAACTTCAGACTTCAGTAATTTTGCTTGATGAGGAGAAATCGATACTTCCAATGATTAAGGAAGTACAGAATTCGTTGTCCAGAATAAAAAAGTTTGTTCCTGAAGCTGGCGACTGGATCGAACGTATTGATACTGCATATATTGACTTGAAAGATATTTGTAATGAACTGAATTCTTTGGCAGATAAAGTTGAGTACAATCCACAGCGTCTTGAATGGTTACAGAATCGTTTGAGTGACATTTATACTCTTCAAAAAAAATATAAGGTCGATACAACAGATGAGCTTATCCGGAAGCGCGATGAGTTTGATACAATACTTCAGCGCATAGATTCTTTCGACGAGGAAATTGAATCTCTTAAACGCAGAATTGCTGATTCAAAAGCTGATTTAACTTCAGCAGCCTTAAAACTTTCCGAAACACGCCGAAAAGCCACAAAACCAATTGCTGATTTTTTAGTAGAACAACTCAAACAGCTTGGGATGCCAAATATTCGCTTCGAAGTTGAAATATCAACGCTTGAAGATTTTGGCCCTAATGGCAACGACGAAGTTCAATTCCTGTTCTCAGCCAATAAAAATCGGGATATGCAGGCAGTTCAACTCATTGCTTCAGGTGGTGAGGTTTCACGATTGATGTTGTCAATCAAATATTTAGTTGCAAATAAGTCCGAATTACCCACAATTATTTTCGACGAAATTGACACTGGAGTTTCAGGCGAAATTGCCGACAGGATGGGCGAGATAATGCAAAAAATGGGTGAAGCCATGCAGGTAATTACGATTACACATTTGCCACAGATTGCGGCTAAAAGTTCTCAGCATTATCTTGTTTATAAGGATGATAAAGGACTGCAAACTCAAACCTATATTCGTAAACTGACAGCAGAAGAGCGTATAACTCAGCTCGCTCAAATGCTAAGTGGCAAACAGCTTACAGAGGCTTCGGTACAAAATGCGAAAGACCTTCTGGGTTTTAGCTGATAACAATAGTAACCGGAATTGAAATTTTTGATTTTCATTTCCGGTTTATTTTATATGTTTGTCCAATACACAATCACTTACATGAATATTGCTTTACTATCTGTTTTAAAATAAAATACATAGTCTTATTCATATTTGCGTATAAATCTGAACTATAATTGATGAAATTTTCTTCTGAATATTTTCCTCAATTCATTTTCCGCCATTTTTATGTATTTTTGTAGATGATTCAATATAATATTAACTAATCAATTTTAAAAGCGTGATAGAAATAATTCCTGCTATCGATCTGATTGATGGTAAATGCGTAAGGCTTTCGCAGGGTGATTACAACCAAAAAAAAGTTTACAACGAAAACCCACTTGAGGTAGCCCGGATGTTTGCCGATGCCGGTATCAGGCGACTCCATCTCGTTGATCTTGATGGAGCTAAAGCACATCATATTGTAAATCATCGTGTTCTTGAACAGATAGCTTCTAAAACCCAGCTGATTGTCGATTTTGGTGGCGGACTCAAAAGTGACGATGATTTGCGTATTGCTTTCGAATCGGGTGCTGCAATGGTGACGGGTGGGAGTATAGCTGTAAAAAATAAAGAGGTCTTTGTATCGTGGATTGAAAAATATGGTCCGGACAAGATAATTTTGGGCGCAGATGTAAAGGACGAAATGATTGCTGTTTCGGGCTGGACCGAAACTACCGGATTGGAGCTTATGCCTTTTGTAAGTACGTTTATGCAAAAAGGCATTTCCAAAGTTATCTGTACCGATATCAGCAAGGATGGAATGCTCCAGGGACCTGCTATCGGTCTGTATAAAAAAATGTTGAAATCGGAACCTCAAATGTATCTCATTGCAAGTGGTGGAGTGAGCTCAATTAAAGATATTGATGACCTGAATGAGGCCGGTATTCCGGCTGTTATCACCGGAAAAGCAATTTATGAAGGTAATATTAAACTATCTGACTTTAAAAAATATCTGTAGTTTTAATCTATTGTTTTACAAATGTTTATGTTGTTTTGTTTTATGCGAATATCTTTTAATTAGTAATTTGAGTTGCAGTTCGCAAATGTAAACAATACTTCTAACTTTTATTAAGCCTTCACATTCAGAAAAAACATTATTTTTGCATAACTAAATAACAAAACAAATTTTGAAAATCAGTTTTAGTTGTATTAACTCGGCTAAAACAGTTTTAAATCCAAGCATCATTATTTAAAATCATGTTGAAAGAAATTTTATCAGTAACCGGTAAGCCCGGACTATTTAAACTTGTTTCTCAGGGCAAAAATATGCTCATTGTAGAGTCTCTTATCGATGGAAAACGTATTCCGGCTTATTCGCGAGACAAAGTTGTATCTTTGGGAGATATTGCTATGTTTACTGAAACTGAAGAGGTTCCGTTAAGTGAAGTTCTCGAAAAACTTAAAACAAAAGAAAATGGTCAGCCTGCTTCAATTGATCCAAAAGCTGACAATGACACGTTGAGAAAATTTATGGCTGAAGTGCTTCCTGATTACGACCGCGAGAGAGTTTATCCAAGTGATATTCGTAAACTGATCAGCTGGTATAATTTGCTGATTAATAATAATATTACTGAATTTCTAGCTAAAGAAGAGGAGCAGGCTTCCTCAAAAGAATAAATTTGTATGAAGGTTACAGAAGTTACAAAATGGATAGAGGAATTTGCAGCTCCCCAACTTCAGGAGAGTTATGACAATGCCGGACTTTTATTGGGTGAGCCCGATACTGAAGTGAAGGCAGTCCTTGTAACCATCGACATAACAGAAGCAGTTGTTGATGAAGCCATTGCGTATGGATGTAACCTTATAATTTCTCACCATCCGCTGATTTTTAAAGGTTTAAAAAGAATAACCGGAAAAAATGAACAGGAAAGGTGTGTTATTAAATGTATTCGTCATCATATTGCTGTTTATGCAGCACATACCAATATCGATAATGTCAAAAACGGAGTAAGCGGACGGATGGCTGATTTGTTGGAACTGACCAACACTAAGGTTTTGAAACCTGTTGAAAATGTACTTCTGAAGCTTGTAACCTATGTTCCTAAACTCCATGCATACAGAGTTCGTAAATCACTGTTCAATGCAGGAGCGGGACAAATAGGAAATTATGACAGTTGTAGTTTTAATGTGGAAGGAACCGGAACATTCAAAGCTGGTCCTGAAACCAACCCGTTTGTTGGAAAAATAGGAGAGTTACATTCAGAACCTGAAATACGTATAGAAGTGGTTTTGCCTGTCTATCTTAAAAACAGGATATTGGCTGAATTACTTAATAACCATCCGTACGAAGAGCCTGCATATGATTTTTTTGAATTAAAGAATGATTGGAGTGAAGCAGGAGCAGGGATTGTGGGTCAGTTACCTTCAGAAGTAGATGAAACCGAATTTCTACTCAAACTGAAAGATATTTTTAACCTTAAGTATTTGCGCCACACCGAACTCTGTGGACGCAAAATACGAAAAGTGGCATTGTGTGGAGGTTCGGGAAGCTTTTTGTTAAGTGATGCGATAGCAGCTGGTGCCGATGTCTACATTTCAGGTGATTTTAAGTATCATGAGTTTTTTGACGCCGAAAACAAAATTTTGATAGCTGATATTGGACATTTTGAGAGTGAACAGTTCACAAAACACATTTTTTATGAGATAATTACGAAAAAAATGCCTAAATTTGCAGTCCGAATTTCTGAAATTAAAACAAATCCCATAAACTACTTGTAATCAGTATGGCTACAGAAACAAAAGCAGAAAAAGAAATTACCGTTGAAGAAAAGCTATTTGCTTTGTACGATCTTCAGAAAGTGGTTTCAAAAATTGACGAAATAAAAATCCTGCGTGGTGAACTTCCCCTCGAAGTACAGGACCTGGAGGATGAAATTATAGGGTTGAATACCCGTCTCGAACATTTTGATACTGAAATCGCTAATCTTCAGGCTAATATCAATAGCAAGAAAATTGAAATTGAAGAAGCCAGAACAAAAATTGAGCGATACGAAGAGCAACAAAAAAGTGTTCGTAACAATCGTGAGTTCGATAATCTTTCAAAAGAAATTGAGTTTCAAACTCTGGAGATTGAACTTTGCGAAAAAAGAATTCGTGAATTTACTGCAGCCCGCGAAAATAAAATTTCAGAGCAACAAGGTACAAAGGACAAGTTGTCTGAAAGAAAACTTGACCTTGAACAGAAAAAAGGTGAGTTGAACGAGATTGTAGCCGAAACCAAACAGGAAGAAGAAAAACTTCGTGAACAGGCTAAGCAAATTGAAAACCTGATTGAACCACGTTTACTGACAGCTTTCAAACGTATTCGTAAGAATGCCCGAAATGGTTTGGCTGTTGTTTACGTTCAGCGTGATGCTTGTGGTGGATGTTTCAATAAAATACCGGCACAACGTCAGCTCGATATTCGTTTACGTAAAAAAATTATTGTATGCGAATACTGTGGTAGAATTTTGGTCGACCAGGAACTTGCAGGAGTTGCGGCGACTTCATCAGTAGAATAACGAAATAAAAATAGGAGTGAACAGGATTCGGAAATTTCCGGATCCTGTTTTTTTTGTAATTAGCTTACGACATTTCAATAATTGTGTGCAAATGCCAATGGCCTCTGTGAATATTTAATTCTCAGAGGCCGTTTTTATTTGTAAATATCAGTATTCTAGTTGTTTATCTATTAATTGAAGCATTGAAATTTCAAGTAAAATAGAAATTGGGTGATGTGTTGCCTCAATATTAATGATAATATGAATTTTTTTTGTAATTCAGATTTGATTTATAAAGTAAGATGGATACAGGGTAGGTGTGATGGATATGATTTATCGGATGTAATTATTTCTTTTCGATTATTACTGTTGTAAATTACAAATGTAATCTTGTGATTATATACATTTGTATCGAATTGAGGTTTAAAGACTGTGTTTAGTAATTACAATTCTGTATATCACTTTTGTGTTTCCATAATTAAAGAATAGAAATAATTTACTTAAGTAATCAATCTCACTTTTGTAAATGATACTTTCCAACAAAACAGTTAATTATAATCAATCTATTGTATATCAATTAAATATACTATTTTTATAAAGTACATTTTAGCTCATATTTACAAAAGTAATTTATTGGGTATAATACTCTGGTAATTATCTATAAATAATAATTATATATATGATAATCAGTGTATTTATATGATAAAATATCAAGTTTTAATTCATGATACTTTTATTTATATATATAAATATAATTACATGTCATTCAATTGTTTAATTCATATATATTAAAAATACATATAGGTGTCTTTCGTTACGATTGTGAATTCAATAATGTAAAGTAAAACATCTGTAATGTAGTTGCATATGTAAACTAATTCACATATCTTTGTAAAAAGATAATTCACAAGTGTTTTTACAATTCTATAAGTTGTAATTATGGATGAGAAAGAAAAAATTGAACGGATAATGAACGAATTCAATCTGAATTCAGCTCAGTTTGCAGCAGAGATAGGTATACAAGGTTCAACTCTATCTCATATATTAAATGGACGTAATCGTCCAAGTTTGGATGTCCTGAAAAAAATCATGTCACGATTCTCTTCGATTAATCCAGAATGGCTTATTCTGGACAAAGATTCGATGTTTCGTCAGGAAAAGAATTCTCAGGAGCCTACATTGTTCGATACAATTGATCAAAGTCTCACTGAATCAGTAAAATACGCACAAAAAAGTGAAATAAATAATGTGTCTGAAAATGATTCATTCCAGAACAAACTAGTTAATAAACCAGAAACGCTTAGTCAACCTGAATTTTTAGCACCACCACATACAAATGAAATTCCTCGAATTCAGGAAATGCAAAAATCTTTTTCCAAAACAGCTGTGAAAATTATTGTGTATTATGACGACAATACTTTTCAGGAATTTCGACCATGATTATTAATTTTATAATCCCAATGAATCCATACAATCAATACTGAGCCTGAATGGATGCATTGAACGCTTATAACTTTATGTAGCTGTTGTCTATATCGGTTATTTGATGTAATTTTGTGTCCCGATAATATCAGGCAACATAATCAGTCAGTTTTTGTATAATTATCTGACTATTAAATAATTAAACGAATGAAGAAATTCATGTTGGATTTGGTTGTAAAAGAAAATAAATCATTAAACAACCAATATTCCCTTGTAATCCTTACTTCAGCTGACCCGCTTCCTCCCATGTTACCAGGTCAGTTTGCCGAGGTAAGAGTCGATAATTCCCCGAACACTTTTCTCAGACGGCCCATTTCGATAAATTTTGTGGATATTGAAAAAAATGAACTCTGGCTTTTGATTCAAAAAGTTGGTGAGGGTACCCGCAAGCTATGTGAAGCTTCAATTGGAGATAGTATAAATGTACTTCTTCCCTTGGGAAATTCTTTTTCTTTCCCTGCCAATAAGGAGGACAAAGTTTTGCTTGTTGGTGGTGGAGTTGGTATTGCACCATTACTTTTCTGGGGATCTATGCTTCATGCGAATGGATACAACTGCTCTTTTTTGCTTGGAGGACGATCAGCAGAGAATTTACTTCAGCTTAATGATTTTGCTGCATTTGGAACTGTTTATTCAACGACCGAGGATGGTAGCTATGGAGAAAAAGGGTTTGTGACGCAGCACTCGGTGTTGGAAAGCCAGGATTTCAAAGCAATTTACAGTTGTGGGCCTACACCTATGATGAAGGCTGTGGCTGCTTATGCAGCTCGTAAAAACATATTTTGCGAGGTATCTCTTGAGAATACTATGGCGTGCGGTTTTGGAGCATGTCTTTGTTGTGTAACTGATACTACCGAAGGTCATTTGTGTGTATGTACAGATGGACCGGTATTTAATATATCCAAATTGAAATGGTAGATTTAAGCATTAAATTAGGGCAAATGCAGTTGAAAAATCCGGTTATGACTGCATCCGGTACATTTGGCTATGGAGTTGAGTACTCTGATTTCATGGATGTGTCGCGAATTGGTGGTATAATTGTAAAGGGTACAACGCTTCGCGATAGACAAGGAAACCCTTATCCACGAATGGCTGAGACTCCTTCTGGTATGTTAAACGCTGTAGGACTGCAAAATAAGGGTGTGGATTACTTTATTAAACACATTTATCCAACTGTAAAAGATATCAATACAGATATATTTGTGAATGTTTCAGGATCAACTGTTGAAGACTATATTGAGACAGCCGAAAGATTGAATGATCTTGAAAAAATACCCGGAATAGAACTGAACATTTCATGCCCTAATGTAAAAGAAGGAGGAATGGCATTCGGAACAAGTTGCCCATCTGCTGCTCAGGTAGTTAAGTCTGTGCGAAGAGTGTATAAAAAAGAACTTATGGTGAAGCTTTCGCCTAATGTGACTGATATTTCGGAGATTGCCCTTGCTGTTGAAGCCCAGGGAGCTGATTCTATCTCATTAATCAATACTTTATTGGGAATGGCTATCGATGCTGAAAAACGCCGGCCTGTGCTTTCCACTGTAACAGGAGGATTATCCGGACCTGCTGTAAAGCCTGTCGCTCTTCGTATGGTTTGGCAGGTAGCAAAGGCAGTAAAAATCCCGGTGGTGGGAATGGGCGGAATTATGAATGCCACTGATGCCATCGAATTTATGCTTGCTGGTGCCTCTGCTGTACAAATTGGTACTGCCAATTTTATTGATCCTACTATAACTGCTAAAGTGATTGACGGTATTGAGGACTATCTTGTTTGTCATAAACTTAGTTCAGTGAGAGATTTGATTGGTGCTCTTGAAGTTTAACTAAAACAACCAATTATTCAGCGTATTATGAAAAAAGCATCAATATTATTTTTACTGTTATTTCTTTTTTGCAGTTTCCTGCAAAATGAGAATAGTGAACGTGATCTTTTTGTAGAAAAAGATAATATTGTGCTAGTATTTTCCGGTGATATTATGGGGCATTCTCCTCAATTTAAAGCAGCTTATAATCCCAAAACCGGAAAATATAACTATGATGCATGCTTTCAGTATGTAAAACCCTATATTGAAGAGGCTGATTTTGCTGTTACTAATCTCGAAGTACCACTTGCAGGCGTACCTTACAGCGGGTATCCAAATTTTTCAAGCCCCGATGCTTTGCTTGATGGACTGAAATCTGCCGGATATGATGTCATTCTTACTGCTAATAATCATGTGGTTGATCGTGGTAAGGCCGGTCTTGAACGAACCATTAAAACTATTAAAAGTCGTGATTTGCGTCATGCCGGTAGTTATATGAATAAGCAACAACGCGATAGTATTTATCCAATCATCCTTGAAAAACATAATTTTCGCATTGCATTACTCAATTGTACTTATGGAACCAATGGAATTTCTGTAATATCGCCAAATCTTGTCAATATGATTGATACATTGGAGATTATGTCTGATATTAAACGTTGCGAAGAGCTAGAGTCTAACTTTATTATAATGACCATTCACTGGGGAAACGAGTATGAATTACAGGCTTCGGATGCTCAAAAGGAACTTGCTGGTTTTTTAGTCCGTTCGGGTGTTGATATGATAGTTGGAAGTCATCCACATGTGGTGCAAAATATGGAATATATTCAGAATGGAATAAGAAATGTTCCTGTTTATTATTCGTTGGGCAATTCAATTTCAAATCAGCGGAAACCGCATACAAACGGAGGAATTATGCTTCGTGCTGAAATCAATCCAATTACTAAATCAGTCAAAACAAGTTACATGCCGATCTTTGTACACAAAGGGGTTTTAAATGGCAAATTTCAGTTTTATTTAGTCCCGTCTATTGATTATATAAAACAACCAGATGCATTCAAATTAGCGCCCACAGATAGTGCTGCAATTATGTTCTTCGATACCGAGACCAGAAAGCGACTTTCTAATACAACTCTTTGGGACAAAAGCTTTCAAACTACTACTCTGAATTGAGTAACTGAATCAGCGAACATAGAAACTAACTGAAATTTTATTGCAAATTTCAGTTTTTTTTGTTTTCATACCAGAACTTTAGTTGTAAATTTGTATCCCTGTCTTTAAAAATTTCTATCATTTGATTTATTGTCGTTTACAATTAAATATGAAAATCCGAATTCTGATTTTATTTATATTATTTCCCTTTTTGCTGTTTGCTTCCGTTAAAATTGAAAATTTTGATTTTGCTGTTCGTGATACTCTGACGCTGAGTCTCGATGTATATTATCCCGAAGTAAAGTCGGATACAACAGCCTGCCTGATATATGTGTACGGAGGTGGTTTTTTTGCCGGCTCAAAAGATCAGGAATACAATGTAAGGTTTTGTAAAGCCATGTCCGACAGCGGATTTGTTGTAGCAGCTATTGATTACCGTTTGGGTATGAAAGGTGTAAATAAACGAGGATTAAGCGCTGTAAAGCCTTTGGTTCGTTCCATTAATATGGCTACAGAAGATTTATTTGCCGCAAGTGCATTTCTCTACAAAAATGCAGGAAAGATTGGTTTTGATAAGTCCAGAATGGTTTTAGTCGGTTCAAGTGCTGGTGCAATAGCTTCATTACAGGCAGATTATGAACTTTCGAATTGTTTTGAAAGAGTTGGAATATTACCATCTGATTTCAGATATGCGGCTGTTATTGCCTTCGCTGGTGGAATTTACAGCGAAGAAGGAAAACCCGACTATAAAAAGCAGCCTGCACCCACCATGTTTTTTCACGGGATGGATGATAAGATAGTTAAATATGATTTTATGCAGGCCATTCGCAGAGGTTTTTTTGGAACAAAAGCTCTGACAAATGTTTTTGAATCAAAAGGTTATCAGTACGTTACATGGAGGTTTAAAAATATCGGACACGAAATGAGTTATTTGCCCATGGAGTATTACAAAAAGGAAATTACATGGTTTGTTCGGGATGTGGTTTATCTTAAACGTAAGTACAGCATGGATGTGACAGTGAGCAATCATGACTTACCGAAAGCTGAGTTTGGAAGCTGGTCGGTGAGAAAATTATATAAACGAAAATTCTAACATTATAATAAAAAATAAGTATGCATACCTGGTTCGAATGTAAAATTAAATACGAAAAAACAGCTGAAGAAGGCAAAATAGTAAAAGTGAGTGAAGGATATCTGGTTGATGCATTGTCGTTTACCGAAGCAGAAGCCAGAATTATTGAAGAAATGAAGCCTTTTATCAGTGGCGAATTTCAGGTGGCAAATATTAAACGTGCCCGCATAAATGAAATGTTCTTTAACGAAAACGGTGATAAATGGTATCGTTCAAAGGTGAACTTTATTACTCTTGATGAGGAAAAAGGAGTGGAAAAACGAACCGGAGTAACCATGATGGTTCAGGCTTCGGATATAAAAGAAGCGCTTGAGGGAATTATTGAAGGGATGAAAGGTTCAATGGCTGATTATGAGATCGCCAATATTGCCGAAACGCTTATAATTGATGTATTCAAATACGGCAAAGAAGATTAATAATCAATATATTAGTAATAATGTCAATCGCATCCAATCTTCAGAATATTAGGAAACACATACCAGAAAATGTAAATCTGGTATGTGTTTCGAAGTTTCATCCGAACGAGAGCATACTTGAGGCTTATCAGACGGGCGAACGTGTATTCGGAGAAAGTAAGGTACAGGAGCTTTGCACTAAATACGAAACGCTTCCAAAAGATATTCAATGGCATTTTATTGGTCATTTACAAAGCAATAAAGTAAAATATATTGTAGGTTTCGTAGATCTTATTCATGGTGTTGACAGTCTAAAACTTCTATCCGAAATTGATAAACAGGCAGCAAAATCAGATCGAACAGTAAATTGTCTTCTTCAGGTTCATATTGCCGCCGAAGAAACCAAATTCGGATTCTCGCCAGATGAAATCAAAATCGCATTGAAAGAAGCTTTAGCATACAAGAATGTCAAAATCAAAGGATTGATGGGAATGGCTACTTTTACTGATAATGCTGAGCAGGTAAAATCAGAATTCCGGCTGTTAAAGTCAATCTTTGATGAGCTGAAACCTCATGCCGGATCTGAATTCTCAATACTTTCGATGGGAATGTCCGACGATTTCAGGCTTGCTATTGAAGAAGGCAGTAATATGGTACGTATAGGCAGTTCAATTTTCGGAAATCGAAATTATGTCTGAAATCAATAAATATCAGCTTATTACGATAACCGGACCTACCGCTTCAGGAAAAACAAGCCTTGCGGTGAAATTGGCCGAAAAACTCGATACTCACATTATTAGTGCCGATTCCCGTCAGGTTTATCGGGGAATGGATATTGGAACAGGCAAAGATTTATCTGAATATCAGATAAATAATAAGGTAATTCCGTATCATCTTATTGATATTTGCGAGGCTGGCGAAAAATACAATTTGTTCGAATATCAGCACGATTTTTTTGAAACCTACGAAAAAATTCTTCAGTCAGGGAAAACGCCTATTCTCTGTGGTGGTACCGGACTGTACATCGAAGCAGTGCTGAAAGGCTACAAACTTCTGAAGGTGCCTGAAAATCCTCAATTAAGGGCGGAGTTAACCGGAAAATCGCTTGAAGAGTTGAAGCAGATACTGGCTTCAATGATTGCACTACACAATAATACAGATACTGATTCGGCAAAAAGAGCTATCAGGGCAATTGAGATTGCTGAATACACTAAAAATAAACCAGCTGATTATAAGGAATTTGATCTGATAAATAGTCTGATTGTCGTAGTTGATATTGATAGGGAATTCCGGCGAAAAAAGATTACTGACAGGCTTAAAAAACGTCTTGATGAAGGTATGGTTGCTGAAGTTGAGAATCTGCTCAAGAGTGGAATTTCTCCTGAAGATTTGATTTATTACGGATTGGAATATAAGTTTCTGACCCTTTATATAACCGGACAAATCTCATACAATGAGATGTTTACGCAACTTGAAACAGCCATACACCAGTTTGCAAAACGACAAATGACCTGGTTCAGAGGTATGGAGCGAAGGGGGTTTAAACTTCATTGGGTAAATGCAACAGATCCGGATGAAGATAAAATTGATTATATTCTGAATCTGTGGCAATAAAATCTCTTTAAACTTTCTTTTTGGGCGTTGTTACCTGAAATTCTTTCAGATAAAATGGTTCAAAATAAGCTACATCTTCAGTTTTTCCTTCCGAAAACGCCTTTTCAGAGAAGTATAACATATTATCAGACAATGGATTAATGTCCAAAATAAAGACAGAATGAGGGTGGGTGAGTAGTTCCCTGCATTTTTCCATGCCATTACCGAAAAAAACTACATTTTTTGAGCTAAGATATTCATTATAAACACCTTCAGTAATAATATCTGGTTTAATATCACGTACGACATTTAAATCTGCGTCATAAAATGCACTATAAACTTCCATACGTCGTGCATCAATCATTGGACAAAACAATGTATTTTCCTTTTTACTAACAACCTGGATAGCAGCATAAGCCATGAGTTGTAAAGTGTTTACAGAAATCAGTGGAATATCAAATCCGTAGCACAATCCTTTAGCTGCCGATACACCAATACGCAAACCTGTATACGAACCCGGACCGCTGCTAACAGCAACAGCATCAGGTTTTGATTTTTCTGCAGGTAAATGTTTCAAAGCTTCCTCAATAAACAAATTCAGCAAAGCTGCATGATTTTGTCCATGATTGTCAGATTTAGAAAAAATATTTTTTCCATTACAGCTAAGTGAAACAGAACAAACATGTGTAGAAGTTTCAATATTGAGTATTGTCATATGTGCTTGTTTATGAGGTTTCAATCAGATATTATTTGTTATTAAAAAATCATATAATTTATATTATGTCAAATAGAAATATGCTGAATCTGATATCCTCTATTTTCCTCCTTCAAAAAGAAATTTACTGATCCTGATAGATTGTACATAATAATTAAATGATAAAACAAAAGCCGTACATTTCATTGACGGCTTTTGTTTATATTGATTTTAGAAATTATTCAAATAACCCAACAATTTTCATTCTGAAATCGAATAAATTTTTGATATCGTCCGACGAATCTACTTTGCCATCAAAACTTTGTAAATATTCAATGTAAGCATTACGGATACCAACAAAATTGGGATGGTCAGAAAGCGTTTTAAATACCTCCCCTGACAGCAAATTTGGTTCACGCCCGAGGCTCAGTGCGCTTAAAGCTTCAATAATCTGTTCAGCTTTGTCTTTTACTTCCTTTTCAGTCATAATAATTGATTGTTTATTAGTTATTTGACTTATTTTTCTTTAATATCGATTATCAGATTAAGCTCGTCTAGTTGAGATTGATCAATGACAGACGGTGCATCAATCATCACGTCGCGACCGGAATTGTTTTTTGGGAATGCAATACAATCGCGGATGCTATCCAAACCGGCAAAAAGTGAAACGAGACGATCGAGACCAAAAGCCAGTCCTCCATGAGGTGGAGCTCCGTATTTGAAAGCACTCATAAGGAATCCAAACTGTGCCTGAGCTTTTTCAGGAGTAAATCCAAGCAATTCGAACATACGGTTTTGCAGTGCGCTGTCGTGAATACGAATCGATCCACCACCAAGTTCCACACCATTGATAACCATGTCGTATGCAGTGGCCCTCACCTGCCCCGGATCGGTGTCGAGAAGCGGTACATCGTCGAGATTTGGAGATGTAAATGGGTGATGTGTAGCATAATAGCGTTGAGTTTCCTCATCCCATTCGAACAAAGGAAAATCTATTACCCACAATGGAGCATATACGTTTTTATCACGAAGTCCTAGTCGGAATCCCATTTCAAGGCGTAATTCGCACAAAGCTTTCTGTGTTTTAGTTTTAGCTCCTGCCAGAATCAGAATCAAGTCACCCGCTTTGGCATCAAACATTTCAGCTATTGCTTTCAGATCGTCCTGAGAATAAAATTTATCAATAGAAGACTTGAAACTTCCGTCCATTTCGCAACGAATAAACACAAGCCCCTTCGCTCCTATTTGCGGACGTTTCACAAAATCAGTCAGTTCATCGATTTGTTTGCGTGTGTAAGCAGCACAACCGCTTGCACAAATACCACCCACATAAGCCGCATCATCAAAAACCACAAAATTATGTCCGGATACGGCTTCCTTAAGCTCAACAAATTTCATATCGAAACGAATGTCCGGTTTGTCAGAACCATAGTATTTCATTGCATCGTGCCATGTCATACGTGGAAATGGCTCATTCATGTCGATGTCTTTCACAAATTTGAAAAGATGTTTCATCATACCTTCAAAAGTGTTGAGCACATCTTCCTGTTTTACAAACGACATTTCGCAATCGATTTGAGTAAACTCAGGCTGACGGTCGGCACGAAGGTCTTCGTCGCGGAAACATTTGGCTATCTGGAAGTAACGATCGAAACCTGAAACCATTAAAAGCTGCTTGAACAGCTGTGGCGATTGCGGCAGAGCGAAGAACTGGCCGGACTGGACGCGCGACGGTACCAGGTAATCGCGGGCGCCCTCCGGTGTGCTCTTGGTGAGCATCGGCGTCTCGATATCGATGAAGCCGGCGTCGTCGAGAAAGCGACGGAACGCGCGCGCCGTCTTGTAGCGCAGCAGCATGTTCTTTTGCATCTGCGGACGGCGCAGGTCGAGAACGCGGTGCGTCAGTCGGACGTTCTCGGACAGATTGTCATCGTCGAGACTGAAGGGGGGCGTGACC